>Ga0265780_10001635_pt1 | contig 31260 bp, 18 predicted proteins | sample P1T30metagenome_FD_192432 | JGI IMG/M metagenome (GOLD analysis project Ga0265780, IMG submission 192432) | Plant litter microbial communities from East Loma Ridge, Irvine, California - P1 T30 | ecosystem: Environmental > Terrestrial > Plant litter > Unclassified | place: USA: California... | reverse complement strand
GTAGGGGGCAACAGCAATAGGGGCTTCTCCAGTGTACTCAGGGGTGGACTCAGGGGCGGCGACGGGCGAGCTGCAGGGCTACTACTCATGTTTATGGATGCCGAATAATGGGTCAAAGGACGACGACCTCAGGGCTACCAGCGAATATACCAGCACTTGAGCAGTTAGGCTTTTACGGCAGTGTGCTTATCGAGTATGTCTAACCTACTCCTCGCGTTATTGTTAGAAGATTTGATTTCTGTGAATACTTCACTCTCTGATAGCGGCGCGAGGTCTTGAGGGAAGCAAACTCTATTCTAACAAAGTTATCGGGTAGAGAATACAACGAGGGCAAGGTACATTGAACAGAATGATCCGCGGGAGGTTCTACCTAACACTTACAGGAGGCGCTTAATGGACGGCACGCTTTCTACACATATGTCGTGCACATGTTAGACGCTCGGTGACATTTTTCATGAAGGCTATTGGCACAAGTTTAATGCTATACTAAGCTGTAAGGCGTCTATGAGCCGCGCAATAGTAGCCTCATTCAGTGTAGCGTAGTAAGACAGTTACAAGTATTAATGCAACGGTACAGGTACGTTTCCCTAATCATGTAGCTTGCGGAACCACGCCTATATGTCCCTTCCTCTTTGTCTGAAGACCAGCAGGGAATTCCTTGATATTAGAGGCTGCGCCGCGAAGGTTGCCGAAAGCCTATTCCGTGATAGTGACACCAAAGATAACTTGTTTCATGCCGGTTACTGCTCATTGTAGGTAAGCTCTCTGTGCCAAAGATACACATTAAACGATCATGGGCCTAGATCACGCTGGTCCGCGTCTTCGTCATGCGTGCCCAGCCATGTACTCAGGTACGAGACTTTGAAGACGTGGTTTGAGGCGATTGGTCCAGGAATACGGGTCGAGCGCGTCGGTCCTGACCGAAGGCTTTGTGACAAATGCCGCATTCAGTGACATCTTGCAGTCAGGTAGCGATGAGCCTGCCAGCCAGTCTCCGCGAGAATGCTCAAGTTGGTCGCTGAGACGTGTTCCACGCCGGGCGGTATTGCGGGTGAGTTTGAAGGAGGGAAGTGTCAAAGCTGCTCCTATTCAGCCTGCGAAGATACATTATACAACTGGCATCTAGTATCGCTGGCGACCTTGTTCGAATTAGACAGCAAATGAGATTCAAGATAATTGCCTCTTTCCGCGAAAGAGGCGCTAGGAAGCGTCGCTCCTGTCATTCCTGTCACTCACCGTGCCTGCGGTGGTCACCGAACAGGTTGCTGGTCATGCATTCGGCAAGACCAGTCTGCACATCCGCATGTGAAAGGCTCGCATAACGTGTACGGGTGCACAACGACGGCCTGCGTTCAGAGCGGGAAGTAGTTTGTGATTGCTATCTAAGCGACGAGTGCTCAGGAGCTCGCGTTACCGCGCCGGCGAAACGGCAGCTGCAGCACTACTGGTAGCCCGAGCCAAAGCGAGCCGACAACGACAAACGTCATCAACCCAACCCCCCGTCCTCGCGATACCCTCAAACCCGTAAAATCCAGCTCTTTCGCAATCACAATTAAGTTCGGCCAATGAAAAAAGTGACAGACCGTCAACGCCTTAAACTTTGAAACTCCGGAACAGTCGGAAATTGCCTCCTTGGGTATAATCTCATGCACGTGTTGGCTGACGTGCCTTTTCCAGTGCCGCAATCCTGCCGCCTCTGCGTATCTCGCTCTTCGCAACCCCCCACACGGTGACCAACTTGATCGTTTTCTGCGCCCGCGCGACGATAAAGACTGTGTGTAAAACGCTAATGGGACAAAGGGAAATGAAATGAATGGGCAAGACGAGGGTGATCTGCGATATGTCAGTCGATGTTCGGTCGTGTCTCGGAAGCAATCGGCTAGCGCTCAGACATGGGAGTGAATGATGCGCTGTGTAAGGGAGGGGGCCTGTGGCTGTGCTGGCTGCCGTGCGCGACGGTTTGAGCAGGTACGCACCTCGGAGTTCCAGCTCGTTTACAGGACCAGCTCAATGCTCCGCATGTATCGCGCCAGTGCCTTCACACACGCTGCACTTGTTGCTGCCGGACCGTTTGCACGATGGGCAGCCCTTGCCGTTGCAGGCGTCGCACTTTGTGGTTCCATTGCCTTTGCACGTCGGGCAGTCCTTCATGGTGCGTAGTTGGCCGGATCGAGCGGGCGGAAGTGGTAGCCGGGGTAGATGAGGCGCAGCCGAGAGAAGCAGAGAGAGGGAGAGGTGAAGTCGAGTTGCGTTCTAAGAAGGGCAAGATATCTTGGACGGGAACCCGTATTTAGACGATCGTAATGGAGAGAAGGGGCGCAGTCGCGGTGAAATAGTCCGTTGATCTTGATTTAGGAAGGCAGTACCACGGTCATCAAGATGAGCAAGACAGCAGAGATGTTTCGAAACACACAGTAGTCCACGGGCCCGATAAGTGTCAGGGTCGCTTTATATAATTTCCCCCATTTGGGCCCCGCGCGCGTACCCGTACCTCATCATCGCAATCTCACCGCGGCCGCGAATAGTGAAGCAAGCTCGCAAGCTCAGCCCCCGTCGCTTTGCATCCAACAGCTGTCCAAGCTCCTCACGATAGCTTTTCAGGGTCCTCCAGTGGGAGTAGCATCACGAGAACAGGGTGGCAGGCCATTCGGGTCCACTTGCACTATTTACCATGCCTCTGGAGAGGATGATGTCAAGGTGCATCACCGGAGGGCGATGGAATACCTCAAAGCCCCTGCCTGCTCTGATGCACGGAATGCTCTTACCCTTCCAAACAGCTCCCGTGGGCCAATCTCTTTCGGCCTCGTTGTGCTCCTATCGCATGCAAACAGCTATAGCATGGGACCTACTGCCGCCACAGCCGGCCTATGTCTTCATAGTGAATGCGGCGTTAGGATCGTGCCGCAACCGAGCCAGCTGTAAGAATCCCCGAAACCATAGATGCATATCCTGATTGGGCTTGCAACGTCGACGAGGACGTCAGACTGCATTATCCTAGGCGTCTGCATCAATCAGCAATCAGCCACGCTTCTAGCGCGTTCCTCTCAAGATTGCGCGCAGCGTCATGTGTCACTATGGACAAGCAACGTCATTAGACGCCCCAATGGCCTTTCCGCGATGCCAGCAGTACAGGGCGCGGTACCAGTCAAAGGAGACGCTGTATCCGGCACGGAGCGGGCGAAGCTACGGGCACGTTGTTGAAGCATTGGTGAAGAACAACCCTTGGTGGAGGATAGAGGGTACATGCCTGATGCAGAAGGCACACACGTGGCAGGCTGCAGGAGCGTTAGTACGAACCAACATGGTGGGTAAGGCTGAATTTTGGTTGGTGGCGCCGTTTGATACATCGGCAAGGAACAGGGGTGGCTTGGTTTTCCTATGTAACCACGTAACTCCACCTTTCAGGCACAACGCTGGATGCCTTCAGACGTGTGTACGCTCGCACTAGGAAAACCCTCGCTCTAAAGCATGCACAGGTAGGTTCTGAGTAAGAATGACGGCCTCATGCTATCACTACTCGATCACATTCACCAGTGAAACGTGTGATGGGGAAGTCGTAGACTGGCATTAAGCCATTCAACGGGTCGACTGGATGTCCACCAAAGAAAAGTGATACTATGTCTCAGGTCCGTTTTACTATGGTAAAAGAACACAGACTTGAAGAATTCCATTACTATCCCCTCTCGGAAGACCCGACTATCACTCCGACATTGTTCTAGACCATTTCACCAAATGCTACACTGATATCCGACTGGTCTAGAAAACAGCACTAATATCCTTGGTATCCCCAAGACATCACCAGCAAAGTAGGTTCAGATGCCGTGTACTCCTCTTCGTAGCGTAACCCTAGCGTTTCCGAGACGAACGCCCAGCCAAGTAACACGTTGAGACAGCGGGCCGAAGCCAAACTCGAGGTTCCCAGAGCAAGCAGCGAGATGGCCTGATGCGCAAAGCTTAAGTATTGCAAGCCGGGCTTGTGAGGGTCCCGACCGGGTCATGTCTCAACGGAAGTATGGCCCCGAGTCTAGTCCACCTTGCCATGCTGTGCCACAAAAAGTCTGGCCAATTGTGCCATCCCCATACAAAGGAAATACGGACAGCTTCATCCTACAAGTCTACATCGCTTGAGAGCCCCATCGACCTTAGGTCCGTCATGATCCAGACGGAAGCGCACCTGCTCAATTTCTCTACTTGTAAGACGTGGTGCTGTAAAGCAACATTCCCGTTTGCGTGGGAATAAGGACGCCAAGTAGCACGTGAAACAGTCTACCGTCAAACCTTCTACAGAACACCATGTTCCTCTCAAAACATAGTCTGATCGGGCTCTGGTGAACATGCGAGTAGTCAGGCCACAATGGACTCGCGGCCTAAGGCTGGTAACATGCCGCAATTTCGGACGCGAGGCGTGAAACCAAGACTCAACGAAAGGTAAAACCACCTCTCTAGGATCCGAGAACAAGTAGGATCAGGCATGTTTAAGTCTGACATAGCGACGCTCACAAGAGTTCCTCATTTCTTAAACTTTCTGCAAGTTTGTCCGGATACTCAACGGCTTCCATCGAGAATAGATTCTTCTCTACAACTTAGCCTTTACAGCCGTCCTCTCCATGCCCGGCCCATCCCAGATATCCCGCTCAACAGCTCGCGTGTTGATATACTGCATGCCCAACTGCTCCACCTTTTCCACACCTAGTAGACGCATGCACGTCTCCGTTTCCGCTTTCAAAACTGTTTTTCGCCATTAGCACCAACATTGTAGAAGTGGGTTAAGCAACGAAGACTTACTCTCAAGAACCCTCGCAACACCCTCCTTACCGCCCGCACCCAATCCAAACAACGCCGCCCGTCCCACGCCCACACCTTTGGCACCCAGACAGAGAGCCTTGACTACATCCGTCCCGCGCTTGATGCCGCCGTCTACCCATACCTCGATGCGATCAAAGACTTCGGGGCAGTACTTTCGTATCTCGAGAAGGGTGTGTACGGCCGGTGGCGCGGTGTCGAGAGCTCTGCCGCCGTGATTTGACAGGATGATAGCTTTGACATGGGGTGCGTGTAGAGAAGCCAGGTAGGCGTCTTCATGTGTCTGAATGCCCTTGAGAACAATGGGCTTGTCCGTGTGTTTCGCCAGCCAAGGTAGAGTAGAGCGCCACGTTAAATCTGCGGCTGTGCCCCAGAATAACGACTGGCCCATGCCCATTGACTTCGGCTTTGGCTTCTCGTCTTCGCTTGCTTGTGTGGGTGTAACTGCGCTCGTGCTAGTCTTAGACAGCGATTGTGATTCCTGGACCGAGGCGCGCACGGGGAGGTTGGAGCCAACGTTCTTGCTGCGCTCGTCGTGTTCGCGCTTACCGGGGACGGGCGCGTCGAGCGTGAGGCAGATGAATTTTATGCAGTCGAGTTTGTTCATGCGGGCGAGGATGGCTTCGCTCTTCTGACGCTCGTTCTGGACGTAGAGTTGCCAGCCGAAGACCTGGCCGGGGGTAGCGTCTGCGACGATTTGCTCGGGCGTCATGGAGGCGTTTTGTGAGATGATTTGCATGGCGCCGTATTGCGAGCACGCTTGCGCAATGCCCCATTCGCCGTCGGCGTTGGCGAGGCGCGCCATGGCGGCGGGCGAGACGTAGATGGGGAGTTTGACATTGTTGCCGATGAAGGACGTCGATGTGTCGCAGCGGGTGCAGTCGACGAAGACGCGTGGTCGCAGCAGTATGCTCCGGTATACGCTGTTGTTGAAAGACTTGCTCTGCAGATCGTCGCTCGCGGAGAAGTAGTATGCCCAGGCCTTGTATGGGATCTGCTTCGTTGCCACCTCTTCAATCTCATCAAGGTTCAGCAGGTTGTCCAGATCCACCGGCCCTTCATCTTGCGCCTCGCCCGTCTCTTCTGGTGTCTTCTCCTCTTTCGGGAGCGTGTCTGTGTTGATGGTGCCGAGCTTATCGGAAGCTTCGAGGTTCTCTTCGAGGATGCCCGGCGGGTGGATGGGATCGTATTCTTCGGTTGCGTCGGTGCCGGCGAGTTGGAGGATGACTTTGGAGCCGCCAGGGTGCTCGGGGATGAAGCGCGTTACATCGTAAACGTTGCCATACAAAATTACCCAGCAGCTTTCCGCTGTGTTGTGCTGCGCGACTGATTGGGAGTGTCAGCGATGAAGGTTCAACCGGAATGCGGAAGCGGTAACTGACCCTCGGCATAGTCGAAAACCTTTGACATGGTGCCGTGCGTTCAAGTAATGGTACAATACGGAATATTTACAAGCACACACGCAGAAGACGCAAAAAAGAACTCTACAAGAAAAGTGATGAAAATTGGAGAACAAATGAGTTCAATTGTTCCGACGACAGGGCAGACGCCGACGTCCTTTAGCCAACCCCAACCTGTGGGGAGCTCGGGGTAGTGCCATCCCGAGTCAGGCAAGACGGGCCGCATTTCTTCTTTTGCAAAGCTACCCCAGGTAAGCCGGATATGCTGATGGCTAATTGGCGGTCATTTGCTGTCTAGACTGTTTGGCCTGATGCTCTGCTAGCTCCAACGCGGTGTACTGTTGCACCTCTCTTCAGTACAGCTACACGATGACGATATTAGCCTCAATTGCCGCGGTATTTGAACGTCAATCATCCACATCACTGCATGAAGTCCAAGCGCTCAGCGTTTATAAGAACCATGCGGTATTAATGCTTTTGTGTTTTGTGGGTATCTCTGTCCAGATTCGCAGCTTGCGAAAAAAGATGCAGCATCGCGTTTCGCCTACCTACGTATTAAACAGCCTCTGGACTAGATGCGGTGCCTTCGCTTTTTGCTCTCCTCTCACGTCGCAGCACTCTGGTTCCCTTTCTCTGCCAGCCGTCGTTCAAACGAAACTTGATTCCATACTTCTTTGTCGCATCGGATTCGTATTTCTTCCCGTTTTCGTCATCATCGTCATCGCTATCGTTATGTGTCGATGCTATGACGAGCTCTTCCAATTCGCTATGAATATCCCACCGAGAGGCACGCTTTGACCTTCTGAACACTGATGGGCCAGGCCATGTTTTGGGAGCCGATTCTGAAATGGAACGCGAAAGTGTTGGTCTTGCCAGTCTTCCACTTCGCACTGCTTCTCTGCGCCGATGTAGCTGATACTTGGGTCGCTGGAGAAACCGTCCGCGTTGGGAATCATCTGCGCCAACTATTAATATGACATCCAGACTGGATATCAGATGGACCAAGGTGCTAGGCGATGAATGTTCAGGAGCGAGGGGGACAAATGTTCACCAACCCTCAACCGGAATATCCGGCCAGCCATGCTCTAGCTCGCCCTCATTCCCAGCCTCTTCACCCCAGTCCATCTTCTCGAGCTCGTTACGGAAGAAGTCTTGTTCCTCCTCGAGAACGCCAGGTTTAGCACCTAGGCTTTCAGGGTATCGCTTGAGGTTGTGCCAGTGTGTAAGTGATCGTAAAGCCTGCTCGAGCGGAACACTCTCGTCGACCTCGGCATCCACGTCACTTCCTGCCAACCAATCGTCTCGGAGCTCAGGTCGACAATGCAAATACACTGCAGTGATGACGCGCATGTTCGACTGTCGCCACTTGCGACCGCAGTACGGAACTTGGTTCTTGAACAGCTTGAGTGTGTACAGGCGTAGTTCCGGCTGTGGTACCTTCAGGCTCTTGCGAAGGAACTGCGAAGACTTGTACGAAACAAGCATGAGGTTGCGATGTGCCTTATTTTTGCAGATCTTCTGCATGATCCGCAAGTAGTTGATTGACGTGAAGAACGCGCGCCATGAGAAATTGGTGATTGGCTCTTTAGGCAGCTCGTTCGTTGGAAAGCCGAGCTCGTCAACCTCTGGAGGTTGTAGCTGGGCAGGTGGTAGGGCTGGCTCAACACCTGATTCGTTCGAGTCTTCTCTGGACAGACGGATTGGGGGTGGGACGGCGTCGTCTTCGTCAGATTCGCCGTCATGCGCTTCTCCTTCGTTTCCTCCAACGCGGTCCTCTTCAGAGGCGTTTCTGGAATGTGTTCGGCAAAAGTTGAAGAAGTTCAACTCTTCCTGCTCACTCTTGAAGTTCACAATCTTCTCGACCTCTTGCAATTGTAGTAGCTTCAAGATCAACGGAACGTAGCTTGAATCAACGAGTAGCTGTGTGATATACTCGAATTTGAGGATGTGGGAGACTTTGAACCATTTGAGGATCAATATAAGAGTGCCGGTGACTGCTTTATCCAGGACTTCTTGTGTGCGCATAGCGTCAAGCTCCTCATTCGTCGCCACGGTGCTACCATGTCCGTTCATGCCGCTCATGTCAGGCCGTCCGGCTGTCGTGCCGTTCTGGTTATCCTGAAATTGGAAACCGCTCTGGAGCCCGTTCGCGCCACTGGACTGTGTCACAAGTGCGGTGACGTGCGCAAGGATGGCTTTGATCAGAACAATTATTAGTGACTGTAGATTAGGCAGTGCGATGCGCTAGTGTACGGTCAGCTGGTGTATCCTCATTGAGTTTTGGCCCACTCACGTAGAATTCCTCGACCAAGTGCATGCGCTCCTCATTGCTGCCGGGTGTGAATTCTTTTGACTGAGCTTTCTCACTCGGTTCGAGTGACAGCTCCTCGATATCAGGGTTCTCGTCAGGGCCTGTCCAACCGCGCTCGTACTTCATAAATGCGACACGTTCCTCCCACAGCTGCTTCATGGCACGTGTAGCCTTCATACGTTTAGCGAACAGTTCCGCGGCTTCCAAGATAGAAGCAGGAATATCTGAGCCCTCCCACTTGCGTCCCACCAGAAGGTCCTGTAGGTCGGTCGAGCCCTTTCCGCCCAACTTGTTACTAGACTCGTCGAGTGGCGGATACAAGAATGGGAACAGCTGATTTGTCTGGTAGTTCTGTTTCTTTCCACCTTTGCCACCGGGGCCGGCAGGTGAAGGAGGAGGCGATGGTGCCGGAGTTGCGATATGAACCGGTTGATGCAGGATGGATGTGCTGTTACCATTTGTGTCGCCCAGCCCAGAGCCGAATACATGGTTGCCAGCGACCTTGTTCGGGTGGTTCTTCAGTGGCGGTAAGATGGAGTTGTTCTCTGGCTCGAGAGGGAATACGGGAAGCGGTGGATTGTACGCAGGATACTTGGAGCTTATCTCTTGTCTGAAGAGGTGATAATCAAGAGGGGACGCAGTGATGAGTGGCTGACCCTTGGAATCCTCTGACTCGAGGCTGGTGTCCCGGAAGGTCTCTTTGACCTTGGCAACTTCTGCAAGACCGCCGAAAGTCACCAACATAGCCTTCCAGAGTAGCAGTGAGATCTTGCTAAGCGGTAGATTGATCGACTCGTCCCACCGCAGTTTCGCGATAAGATCCACGAATAGCATAAGGAGACCTGGCTTCTCTAAGTCGAGAATGGCGCTTCTGAGGGTGCGGCTATCCTGCGTCTTTTCCGCATCGCGTGCGACTTCTAGCAAGACATAGACTGCAGTCATGGTACACCAAATTTCGCGTCGTTCTGCCTCTTTCGAATCGCGTTGAGCATCAGGTGTGACATCTGCGCCGCATGCTCGCAGGAGCGACGAGCTGAGTGCGTCCACGATGGTCTGTACGCCATTACTCTCGGCGAGTAGGTGCACATTGCGCTTAATGAGCGAGGCCTGCCGGCCTGACTTGATGTATGCAGAGTTGCGCGCTGAAGTCGTGCTCGACTCTGTTGCCTCGCCCGCAGCTGGGTCAGGCAGCCCTGCAGTTTCATGCCAGCACCCAAGGAGGACATAGACCAATGCCTCCAGCTTCTTCAACCTCAAGACAGGGTCGACGTCCTTGAGTCCCCCCAATAGATGTCGCACGAAGTCGTCGTGTTGTGTCGTCGTCGCCGTGGCCCAGTCCAAGCCGTCCTCGCCATTGGACACGTCGTTTAGGCCATGAAATGCGCTCCACTCCAATGCGTAGGACGCCTGGGTCTTGAGCAGCATGGCCTGCTCCTCGACTGCATACGAGAACCACTCCTCCAGCTCCTCTTCGAAACATGATGCGTCATCGTATGTGAAAGCGTATGGGGCGGGCTCGACCTTGGGTATGCCCCTCACAAGGTTCTGCAGTTGTGCGAGCGAAAGCGAATCGTTCTGTGGCGTGTCGGGCGGCGGTACAGGCGGTGCGGGCGGGGGCAGGTTCGGCGCGGGCGTAGGAACTGAATTGCCTCGTTGCAGGCCGGGGCGGGCTGGCAGGGTGAGGGGAGGCCCGGCTTGGGGCTGGTCCTGGTCCTGTTGCAGCAGTATGCGCTGCTGCTCGGCGGTATCGAGGGGCAGATTGAGCTCTTCCTCGGGCTCCGCCTCAATGACGGGGAAATCAGCGCTCGAGTTCCCGATCAGCTCAGCTGCATCCAGTATGGGAGGCACGAGTGGCTCTCCGGGCACGTCGCTGTCGGCCATGGTCGGTCGCGTGAATTATGTGGGTGTGGGGTTGTCAGGTTGGTGGAAACGTGCTACGCCCACCATGTCTGGGACTCCCTTCACGTGCGGATCATGATTCGCAGACGGATCAGTTTGGAAGAGCGGCGAGGCAAGTGTCTTCACGGTTCAAGAAGGTGAGGTGCGCTGTGCATGCACGGCAGGTGGGATGCGCCGACCGCTAACGGATGGATAAGCAGGGCTCCGATTAGCGCGAATCCTGCTAAACATTCACTTGTTTCTAATGCCCGTGTGTTGCAAGTCATCCCAACAACACAGTCAGTCTCATATTGATCATAACACAACTAGCGATGGGTATTGAGTACCGAAATTGATGTACCATTGCAGAACGCCTCCTTGCTGTAAGATGTGTCGCTAGCCCTCAGAAGACGTAAGAGAAGCCCCGGTTGTCTGTATGGGAGAGGCCAACCCAGGCGCACCGCGATCGCTGCCGCCAGATGCAAACGAATAAGAAAAACCCGTCCCTAAAGAGCGAGCGATATTTCCACAACTGTACGCCGAACATAACATAATCTGCCGCACTGCCAGTGCGGGGAATAAACAGTAGACCGACAGGCCGAGAAAAGAAGTACAGATATGTGTCTTCCGAACATGGCTATCAAGGCAAGGTTGCTATCGTATTGATAAGATAGTTGAAACGCGAGGCTTCTTCCCAGTTCTACATGGGATTAGCTCCCGTCTGTTCGCCGTTCTCCTGGCGCTCTTTGATCTCGTCGGGTATGATGCCGTTAGCTTCGCATGTGCGCTTGTAGATATTGCACTCGTCCCACGCCCGTTGGCATTCGGCCTTGAACTTGTCGCAGCTAGCGCTGAGCTCGGTGATGGCTTGCTCGGTGAGTAGCTTCTCAAGCGTCCACTTTTCGATGTTTTGTTGCTCGTTCTCCTTCAGTTGAGTAATGAACTGGACAGCCCGTTGCAGAATGGAGCCCTTGTTCTTCTCGCAGCCGGGGACGATCTTGGCTAGTTCATTGATTCCCTCGTTGATGGTCTCGCGGCGGCGGCGTTCAACTATGCAGCTGTTAGTAACTGTATCTAGGAGGGCTCGCACGGACGCCTACCTTCTTTGTGATTGTCTCTCCGGACCTTGTGCCACTCATCTGTGCCGACTTGAGGTTTGTGCGCAGAGCTTTGCGGTGGCGAGTCGCTGGGTGCTGTTTGACCGGGACGACCCGTCTGTGTAGCTGCCTTCAAAGCCTCGAGACTAAAGTCTTGCATGCCCGTTTGTTGTTGGCCGTGGTCTCCCATGCTGAAGGAGCCGTCGCCTGAGTTCTGTGGCTGGAACTGGAGTTCCGTCGCCTGGGGGACCGTCATTTGGTGATAGGCAAGCGCGGCAGCGGCAGTGTCGCCGACACTCGCGGTGTTGGTCCCACCGTTGTGGTGTACGTCGAACTGTTGCTGCATGTCGTCGTCGGCGGCGTTATGCGCAGCGAGAAATGAGGCAGTGGCTTGGTCGGTGAGGTCGTTGTTGGCGGAATGTGGAGCAGGTCGGTTCAGGCCTTGGTCGCGCGTGTCGCGCTTCCGCTTGTTGGTGTGGACGTTGTGGGCATCCAGCTTGCCGTCGGTAGGGTATCCGGCGGTGTCAGCCATGGTGTCTGGTGGGGTATCTGGAAGGGATAAGTAGAAGCAGCTGGAATCCGCGTGGGACGCTAGGATCGACGTCGAGGTTCTGCGCGTGGTTGCTGAGACGGCGAGGCCTGGGATGTACAGGACCAATGGTGAGTGAGGGCGCTGAAGTCTGGCTAGGACACAGTACTCCTTTGAGCGACCAGGAGGTAGCCGTGAGTGAGTGAACTAGGCGGGTGACGTATGGGAAGGCTGGTGAAAGTGGCAGCCAGACGCGCTCGAAGCGTGAGTCGCAAAGCACCGAGGCGGGGGAGCAGCCGTTCACGCGCAAGCCGGAGACGACTTGATGTAGCTAGCAATCATGCGCTTGAGCCTGCGTTCGACAAACGTTAGCACAGGCGAGAGCAGGTGAGTAGGTCAAGGTGGTGCGACGAGCGCCAGCAAGCAGAAGGATCGGGCGCTCCATTTGCCGTTTCTGTGAGACGCAGCTGTCACGACTTAAAAGAGGGCCGTCGTATCGTGCGCGAATAGGTCGTAGGAAAAGTGCACAATCCCGCCGTGCGTCGTTTCGTGATAGATGTGCGCGCGTCCATGCCGCCAAAACCACCGCGGCAGCGAGCGAGCGGGCGGGTTCAAGGCACCACGACGCCCAGTGCGCTTCTCCAAGCAGGCGGCAGGCTATGCAGAAGCGCAAGTAGACTTGATTCCGGTGGTCGCGCGAAACGAGCGATGATGCTCACTTACCGATAAAAGGTACAGGCTCGTCGTTGATGTTCCAAAGGTGCCCAGGTGGATGCGCGATATCAGGTGACGGGCGAAGGCGTAACAACTCTCGACCAGCGGCGCTCAACAAGGCGGATGCAGTAAAAAAAAAAAGAATAGAAAGATTCTTACCTTGAAACTGTAGACTCTGGGATTTCTTCAGGCGGGATTATCAGCAGAGTCGAACGGGACTTGAATCACGAGGTGGAGGTTGAGAGATGGTCACATGGCATCGAGTGATGGGCGGCAGGCGCTATCAACTTATTTGGGGAAGGCAGCAGGGAAGTCCGACTAGAACCGAGCAAGAACTGGGAGGAGCCACCTAGCCAGCCAATTAGCTCACCACGACACGCCATGCAAGTTTCCCCACTTTTTCCAGCCCGCCATCGCAACCACGATGTTATCATCAGTCCTGTCGACGCGAGGCACCTACTCCGGAGTAGTAGGTTTCTCATGCACTGTACGCTCTCGCATCATTCGCACCAACAGGTCCTTAGCCACAGCGACAAGTACTTCGTTACCCCCAGTCCCTCTTCACCACCACGACAGCACCCCCGCCAGCCTCACTGCGATACCAGCGTACGGATGACACCCCTCTAGACCACCTAGGCTCAGCCGACACCCCCAAGACGCATTCACATGGCTCAAACAGAGACAAAGGTGTGGCATGTGACACGCTGCCCCCCACATTCTGGGCTATCGTCGACTACGCTATACCCTTTTTGTCATTGGTTCCATCATGCAATACACAACCATTGGGAAGATCGACTCTCACCTATCTCATTCACTCTGCGCTCGAGTATTGATGTCTCAATTTACGCGCTGCCTACCGGGTCTTGTTGTAGCTGTTTCTATCTTTCGAACGGCTCTCGGCTCTCCTCGTCCTCTTGCTATCTGTGCAAGTATGAGGCCCAGTCTATTGCTTGCTATTCGCTCAAGTGTGATCCGCGGAGGCAAACCAAACCTTGATTTCGCATCGGTATGATAAGATAGAATCGAGACGGCCCATTTGCATTTTTACTTTCCATCTCCACCTTCATCATAGACAGCCCAGTGTGCGTGCTCGATGGACGTTTTCATGTTATCAGTACAATACATTGTATGAGGGGGGCCGAATTGGGAGCAGACAGGGAAAAACGGAACACTCTGAGGCCTACGTTGCCCTCAGGTCGCCTGCTTTGGATGCTCCTATCTTAATATAGGCTGCACGCCTGTTCGGGGTTTTCCTTAGGCGAGATGTGATGCAACAAATCCGATTTTGATCGGTAGATCTGAAATAACGAAATCGGAAGTGCTCTTATTTTTGTCTCCCCTATTTGAAATGGTGCAATTACTGGAACTCAACTACTCTGAGTTTTTTAGGTGTATACGAACGACGAACACAAACTGCGTCAAATTAGCATAGGTACTAGTCAAAACCCTCTTCCAAGTCACACAAGTGCTTCTATACAGTTCCACCCTCCTTTCTTGGCAGCCTCACGGACTGAAAAAGATCGGTTCCAAGCTTCGACTACAATTCATTGACTCCTCAAGAACTTACTGGGGTTAATTGGGTGCACAGACATCATGCCCCATTGCCTACCATTTTAGTGATGGGCCCGCCTTTAGTATTAAGGTGGCGATGAAAGCACTACCCCCTTATATATACCAGCTCATTTCCATGACCACAGGCCCATTATCTCCAGTCCGGCTGGTCAACTGAATACTGACTTACCAAAATCTCGCTTCGAGCACATCCGTCTACCCACTAAGCAAGATCAACGACCAACCAACAATCCCTATCAGATCGACCTCAATTATGGCCGATCAATTCTTGCCAGAAGGGATTTTTGAAACAACTCCAGCTGCGTCCTCCGGCATGAATCACAAGGCCTTGCGCAAAGCTCGAAAGTCCGCGGGAAGGGTAGCTAGGGGCAGTGGATTGTGTGTAGTCGGCGAGCAAGAAGCTTGCGCTGGACAATCCCCGTCTATCGATACGCGCCCGATCGAAGATACAGTCCAGTACGAGTGTTGCATCTGTGGAGATGACTTCATATTTTCCGAAGGTGTCGCTCACTGCACAGAACACTTCATGTGCAACAACTGCGTCGTCGACGCTTACAACGCTGCCCTCGCTGACCCTGAGGCCTTTCCAGCCCGTTGCTGTACTCCACTTCCACGTCGTCTTGTAGAACACTTGCTGAGCCCAGAGGTCCTCGAGACCTACTCACTCAAGGCGCAAGAATACTACACACCACGCGCCATTCGCGTTTACTGTGCCAATGAAAGCTGTCGCTCTTTCATTCCGAGATCTCATGTGGATAATAGCCACGCTTTTTCCACGGTCGCTCACTGCGGATGCGGGACTAACACCTGCGTTGGATGCCAGCATGAGTGGGAAGGTCAAGAACACAGGTGTGTAGTATCGGACGAGCCAGGGATGAGGCCGAAGTGGATGCCTGAGTACTCGAGCAGCTGTCGCGCAAAGTCATGTCCAAACTGCCGGGTCTGGATGGAGCACAAAGAAGCTTGCAACCATATGACCTGTCATTACTGTCGTCATGAGTTCTGCTTCGTTTGCCTACTACCTTGGACCAACGAAGGCTTTCACCAGGATGACGGTTGCCCGTCTTACGGAGATCCAGTCGAGGGGTATGATGAACAGGGGTATGAGCTTGGTGCTCGCGGCCTGCATCGAGACAGTGGTTATAGCCGCGCAGGACTCAATCGACTTGGCCAGCGACAGTTAAGCCACGCCATTAGGCAGCATGACGCAGCTTACGATGGTGATGACTATAACGATCCTGACTTTGATGATCATCGCTACGATGATGAGTTGGATGATGATATAGACTATGGCGACGAACGGGATTACGAAGATGATGAACTGGAGTACGACGAGGATGATGCAACAGACGAAGATACATCTGATAATGAGGTTGAAACCGATCCAACAGATCCGGCGCAAGTGGTCCACGACCCCGAGGATGAAGCCGAGCAAGATGGTCAAACTCATAACGTTGATGACGATCAATCTGAGCTGAGCTGGATCGACGGGCCTCAGAATGATTTCAGCGAAGACGGCGAAGTCGACGCAGCGCAGAGCGAGGCTGACGTAGCTGCTCCTGCAGACGATGTCGTTCCAGTCGGGATAACAATTGTGACTCTACCAGATCCAGCACCACCACGCCCACGGCCGTCACCGCCATCAGATATGGCTCGACAAGAGATTCGTCTGCGCCGACTCGTCCCAATTCTGGCCCCGAGACCACACGACGCTAGCGTCATCTTCGACGGCGGTACTCCGAGCTTTCTGCAGCTCAACTGTATCCACTCGTGGCGACGCAAAATGCTCTATACGACAGAGTATAGCTATTCGCGCTGCAAAGGATGTGCATATCGTGCTAATAGTTGGACAAACTTCTGCTCTATCTGCAGGCTGGTCGCTTGTGATTGGTGCTCACAAAGCTTCCGCTACCGATTCTTGGCCGAGTGGGAGTGCGCGGCGAGTATGGTGGATGTCTTCATTTGGGCAGAGAAGGGTGTCGTACTGTTCAAGACTGAGCGTCGTCGAAAGATGAAGAAGGTGGAGGACGAGATTTGGGCGGATCGCGACGAAGACATGCTGGGTCTCGCGAGACTAATCAAGGTTTTTGAAGCCCAGCTGTCAGAGCTACAGCCTTTTCTATACTATGGTTTTGGAATTAGTTCGTTGTTCGAAGAGCTGGAGCTGGAGATGCGGAAGGAGTACTGGGCTGTTACGGAGGAGGATGTGGGTATACCTGGGCTCACCATGACATTCGACCTGGCGAGGAACTTCTTTGCGCCATTGCGCTGGGATGAATCGACGTAGCCACGTACAGCGAAGGAGTCCGGCAGTGCAATGATAATCGGATCACTACGGAGATCTGCAATGGCACATAGCAATGATTTTATGTAAACCTGTAGACGCCTAATGGAACGTCGACGTTCGCGTAGATGTGACGCGCAGTGATGACGTCATAGCGTGGCATTTTCGCGCGTCAACATCTCGGGGCCGTCTTCCGACCTCCTCCCATCCAAGATCAACACGACAGCAGCTACCAAAAGACAGCTCGATTTCAACGGCCATCACAAAATCTTTCTTTTCGCTCCTTGCTTTCTTGCATTACCTTCTGTCTCATTTCGTAGCGTTCATGTGCATCGTCCAATTATCCAGCTTTATGCCTGCCATGTTCCCTCCTTCTGACAGATCGGTGACGTGGACTATTTCTTCACCGGGTGAGAGTTGTGAGCGTATTGTCACATCTAGTTGAGGGCACCAGTTTCGTGCTCTTGACACACTCTCGCGTAGCTCTCTTCTTCAACACACTGCATGAAGCAGTAGAATCAACGAAAAAAGGGTGGGTAATTATCCTCCGCTTCGTCAGTACGAGCCCCCAACGCAGCTCGCACTTGGGCTCTCGTGAGACCTCTGCTCTTACATTTCCGCCGTTGTATTGGCCCGGGGGTCGGGCAATCTATTTGGGGGTTATGTGCTCGCGAAATCAAGAGTTGGGGGCTTACTATATGTTACCATGCGCATCGGAGCGCGTTGGGATGCGCCGTTCGATCGTCAGCAAGAGCTCCAACACTCTCTCGCCTAGGTCTCGAGACCTTCGTGTGGTACCGTCACTCACGTCCGTCTCGCGGTTATTGAACGTCCTCGCCCAGTTGGGTGCTCAAGGTCCAGCCCAAGGAACGTAGTTCCAAGAACTCTTGCGCGAGATGAGGGCCAAGCGCACGTTTCTTCCGTTCGGTCCGTGGCTACCCATAACACCCGCACGAGGAGCCCGCTCTCACAGATGTCGGCAAGAACCCGTCATACAGCGTAGCGGGCCCTTTGTGCACATGGTATGACCATCAGGTCTGGGGGCAGCATGATGGGCCTCGTAGGATGGCTGGCTTGCACCGTAAACGGCGGGATCCATCCATGTGAGCGAAGGTTCGGAACAAAAGAGGTACTCAGGGGTACCGAAGAGAAGTGGGAAGGTGGGAGGAGGGGAGGAAAGGAAGGACAGTCAGGAGGGATAGTCTTGTTCTTATTGCAGCCTGTCGGACCCCGGCGGCCGTATTGGCTCGTGCCCCACCACGTCCGTCAGGTATTTTGATCACGTTATTCACTTGCACCGCGAAGGGTGCCTAGACGCACAGACGTACTGAAATTCCTTCCTCTACTTGGCGTGCCCTACGTTCTTTGAACCACTGACACCGAGATCGTACCTTATCCCCCTTACTGAATACCCGCCATGGCTCCCGGCCACGATCAATCGATCAAGTCCAACAAGCGCCGCAGATCTCACTCGCCAAGTACCGACGACAAGAAGAAACAGAAGCAGACGCAGAACCGGACGGCGGAAACCACATCGACAAGGCGACATGACACTCGCAAGGTTGCAGAAAACGCCCCGGAAAAACACGTCGCCTCCAGGACCAAGTCAAGGGCGGCAAGGCGCGCGGCAGCGAGGGATAGGCACACTCGTAGTACCGCTCGCTCCGGCAAAGCGTTGGCTGCCCCTCCAGTAACTACACTGTATGCGACCGCCATAGATCTTCCCGATGAAGTGATTTTGATGATATTTGACTATGTAAGTACTCCTTGGTATTCGCTCAAACTCAGTCGTAACGTGACTGGCGCTCCAGCAGAGTGTTGAAGTTAACTTGGGTAGTGCGGAAAGGAGAGCCAGTTGCGACTGTCGATGACCTGCAAGGCAATGCACCGAGTTGGAACGGAGGCACGATTCCGGGATATCGACATCGTGGTCGGCCGGATAACGTCCAAGACGACCCCCGCTCAATTCTCGATCGTTCTCAAAAACTTGCGTTTCACTCGGCATCTTCGTATCAATGTACTGGATAATGATCGTGGAACAAGGCTTTTTAAGCGTCTTCTCAACCGTCTCAAGGAGCTCAGCCCAGTGTCGCTACGCTTCGTGGGTTCTCTCAATTACAAGTCGTATGTCGGACTATACGGCCTTCTCACCAGCAAGGAGCGTGGTGAGAAACTCAGATCTAAACTTCGCAACCTCGATCTTCCAATGCGACCGCTTCGCGAGACTTGCCGACCTGGACATAGCAACTCGGAGCCTTTCAAAGACGGTGGCATCTTCAACCACTCGGCTATTATCCAGTTCCAATCAGACAAGCAACTAGAAAAGCCCCTGGCTAGGGAGATCAGCGTCATAGGAGATCACGATCCCAGCCAGCAATTGGACTCCGGCACCCCGCATAGTGTGGCGCAAAACGTCATCCAGATGATGGGTATCGAGACTCGAAGTATTGATGAGCTGGTGGTATTTGGCCGACATACGACTAGGGACTCTCCGACCTTCTATCTTCAGAACCCTTTCGATAACTTTGGTCTTCACTTGCCTTCGAAGCCGTTCGGGCTCAGAGAGCTGAGTCTTGTTGGCCTCGATTTCCGGCAACTACGGCCTGCCATATTCACTTCATTCAGCATCACGACTCTTCGCACTCTTCGGGTGAAGCAATGCTGCTGGCTGAAGAAACTTTTCGAGCACCTGATGAGCTCAAAGGACCCTCTTCATCTTCATACGGTCAAGATCAATATATACAGCTATGGAGAGTATCTTCAGCCGGATGAAGCTTTCGGATTCGCCAAGTTCTGCAAGTCATTTTCGACATTGAAGAAGCTTGAGATAGAAGCTGGTGCAGATTGGCAAACTGACTTTGACGCACAAATTCTCAGTTCACACAGCGAACTCGAAGAGTGCTTCCTGAGTCTCGGCAAACCATCACTAGACATGGCGACGATCGAAGTTCTCCAGGAGAACCACAAGAGCCTCAAGGTGTTAGGTTTCAGGTGTCAAGAGATAGCGGGATCTTTGGAGCGGGGTCGTTTATCACAAGAAGGTGAAAAAGAGATTTCTCTTCTGGCTGCTGAATTGCCGCTGTTCAAGAAGTTGGAGGAGTGGCAGTTGATCTGCGATACCCCTCGCTCCAAGGACGTATTGGGTAGTTTCAAGACGATTGCGACGGAGATACACCAGCGCGTCGCGGCTGCCTTTGGCACACGTCCACTCAACATCAACACCATTTCGATCCTCACTCGAGACATCTTCTACACCCTAGATGAGGTTGACGCTGGGAAGATACCCCACATGCATAGGTTTCATTTCTCAAAGGTGGTAGCAGAGGCTGGGGGTATTCAGTGTTGAAGGAAGGGACGAAGACTGGTTACAGCATGCGGCGAAAGCTCCTGAGTACCGTATTAAGTTGGCGTTTGTGAAGCGGAGATATATCGAGGGCCTCCTGGAAGTGCTGCAGGTAGATGGAACAGCAGGACATACATGGACTTTGAGGATGACAGGTAGTACGTCAGAAATAGCAATCACATATTGCACATACACATCTTAGCGCCTAATTCATGGTTCCACATCAGATCAGATGGAGCGACCCGAAGCTGTAGGATGTCAAGTCGCACGCGAGTATGAACCTGAATCGACGCCCTAGATGGGTGGACTTTGGGCTTGAACGGGAAGTTCGTGTGGTGGGCGCTTTATCTTCGTGTAGTACGTGTGATCTGAGGCACCACCTAATCCGCCACTTAGTATAGGATGTTGCGAACTCGTTGCCACTTCCCCTGCTTGTCGAGCATGTTGTTGGAATGTATGTAGGGTCTGGTTCTCCGACGTGTTCGTAGTCGGCGAGCAGACTAGTCAGACAAGGGCCTGTATCTGCGCACACTGCTCCTTGTGACTCTCTTGACCGGCTCTGTTGTGGGAGACATGGCAGAGAAGAAGAGACTTCATGTTGGTGCCGCAGGAGTGGGAGAGGCCTGTTGGACATTCTTGGATACGAGAGGACTGGAAAGGACCCATATTGTGATGACTGGGTCTCTTCCGGAAACGATCCGTAGTCCAATGACAAAACGGCTTTCGCGAATTTTGGGTCTGGAAACGGCGGAGGCATTAGGTCAGTCCGACATAATGGCGTGGATGGTGGAACGACAGAGGAAGCGCCTTGAGAAGACGTCTGGGTCTGGATTGGGTCGCTCTTGTGTCCAGTCTCTCTCCTCTTCGCGCTGACGTGTCTTCCGGGGTAGGGCGTAGAAGAGTCTGCTCTAGCACGTTTGCAGCTGGTGTCTTCCGCCTGCGCGACTTCAGCATCTTCTAATATTCTCTTTTGGCTCATACTGCTGCGCCGATGATGTTGTTCTCGATGAAGGACTGGAGTGGATGCCGAAGCAGAGTCTGTAATGCCGTAGTGCTGGTGGTGCTATACTGAGAGTCGTCTGAGGGGTGGGGTTGGGGTGGGGGTAGGGGATGGGGAAGACGCCAGCGCAGGATCTGTGACGTCACCCACGCTCAGGACAGCGCTAAACCGCAAGGGTCTCTCTCCACTAACTTGAAGACTCCGACCTACCTACCTACAGCTCTCCGTATTCAAGTACCACATATTCCAATGCTTAGAATGTTTGTGCTCGCACCGGATCTTCAGCTCTCCGGCTACTGCAGTCTTTAATTGTCCAACTGCTGCAGCGCGCAAAGAGCGCAGGCATCGCAGGCATCGCAAGCATCGCGCTCGTTGCTGTAGCCAATTTGGCTTAACTTGCGCGCTGCAGCACGCGCATCAGCTCACGATGTATCAAATTACAGCTGTCTGATAAGCTCTACATAGCATGTTTCTTGTATTCTGCCATCCATCAGACAGAGGCTTTGCTTAACGTAGGTGAGATAGGTTCCTATGCCCCGTACGGCTCGTCGTCCCCAAACGCGACTTCCTCCAACGCGCCGCCCCGCAAATTCGCGCCTGCGCTGCTTCCTCAAACAGAAAGACATCGCGCACAATCAATTCCAAATTGCAGGGCCACAGCATATCGAGCGTAATTTCGCTGCCCTTCTGCTCTTCTCTTCCGCGCCGTCCTTGTCCAGTCCTAGCTTTGCCCACTCGCCCCAGCCCAGCATGCCTCCCTTCAAGAGCCGCCGAGAGCTCCTTGAGATTGAGGTTATCAACCGGCTACTACGAGAGCCAGACTGGCAGCCCTTCATGAGAGAGGAGGTAAACGCCGCCAACAAATTCAGAGCTACGCGGGCCTACAAGGAACACCGAGAAGCATACGACAAGAAGAACAGCACACCCGCTGCCTCTACGTCCAAGCCTGGTGAGACTCCGCCAGCTCAGCATGAAGCTGGTGACGGAAAGGAACTCCCCGCTGCGCTAAAGACACCGCCCACTGCCTCTACGTCCAAGCCTGGTGAGACTCCGCCAGCTCAGCATAAAGCTAGTGACGGAAAGGAACTCCCCGCTGCGCTGAAGACACCGCCCGCCGTCTCTACGCCGAAGCCTGGTGAGACTCCGCCAGCTGAGCATAAAGCCGGCGACGGAAAGAACCCCCTAGCATCCAAGACACCGCCCGCCTCTACGCCTAAGCCATGTTACACTCTCCCAGCTGAGCATAAAGCCGACGACGGACAGGAACCCCCAGCAGAATTCGATGCAAGGAATTCGCCGATCACCACCACCGCGACCATCACCACCGCAGCGCCCATGTCAACTGCAGCCAACATCTCACCCGCAGTGCCCATATCAACCGCAGCCAACATCTCACCCGCAGCGCCCATACCAACGGCAGCTAATATATCAACCGCAGCGCCTACTCTTACAGCAGCATTGAATGCCACAGCCATCCCCATCACAGCCGCCACCCCCATCACAACCGTGACGCCCACTCCTACAGCAGCATCTACTGCCACTGCCACCCCCATTGGAACACCCGGCATAAAGGACGACTACTCTCCTCCTCCGAACAACGACGACCACGAAGAATATGGCGTCGCCATCCCGTTCAGTCAGAGTAGCGCGCAGCCCCCAGAGCCAGAGTCTCGGAAAAGGGTTAAGCTGACTGTCGACTTGTCGCAGCCACCAAGCCAGTCGGACATTGAGGCAATGCAGCTTACCAAGGCAAAAGATTTGGACCGCGCATCCGATTACATCCTGAAGCTGATCCTCCGAATGGACACGTGCCCACGGGCGGGGATGCTCCGTGACGTCGTTCACATGGCGGTGCAGCAATATCAAGAGTCCGACGATGCCATACCGCTGCGTCTTCTTCCGCTCGGACCGTGGCCAATCAGCCTCGCCTCTATGCTCGAGGTGTGCCAAGCCAAGATGTGGCTGTCCGGCACGACTATTGACTTCCTTGTCAAGAGATGTGGCAGTTCACGGGGGTACTCACCGGAGGTCGTGTATGTCGCTACAAGCCGTCCAGTATACATGGAAACCATCGGCAAGTCATCATCTAACCCCGAGATACGCCCCGACATCGCGTCACTTGTTCCGCAATCAGTCTTCATCCTCCCTGAGCTCGACGCCGCAGCGTCCATCGTCTTCACTTGGAATCCGACGAACAGCCATTGGGTAGTGGTGCAGGCCCTATGCATGGAATTTGGGGCGGGGCTCATGCGCGTGTACGACACAGGACGTAGATACCGATCTACGTCCGGCAATTCGTTGCGCAGGTGGCGCTCTCTCACCCCCGGTCCAGATTAGCGAACGTCGATTGGAACACAGTCGCCATTAGATACGAGGACACAGTACAGCAAGAGGCAGATGACTGCGGAGTTTTCGCAGCGTGGAATGTGAGGACATTACTTCACAATGACCAGCCCGCGAAGTCAGCGTCCAACGCCTTAGGTCTTGGTTCGGCCCTCAGACAGGAGCTCTTCACCAAAGCACACAGCACTATCAGCGGCCATGATCCCCCCTACTGCTCGAGCCAGGCTGCGCTCGATGCGCACATCAAGCAACTACCTAGCGACATGCGCAACCCGACTGGCAATAGCCCGACTGGCGACCACCACAATGATGACAAGAGCAAGGACCCCGACGACAACGACTATGACAGTGACAGCAGCGATGACTCCGCTGAGCGCACATCTCTGTCTCAGACTAAGATTGACCCATCATGGCAAGATGAGCACGATCTTTTGCTCAAATCGTTCTCGGAATTGCTGACTAAACCTGAGGCCTACAAAGCGCTGTTAAGGGGGAGAAAGAATGGTGTATCTGGTCCTCGTCTTGCGCGAAGGTTCAGACGGCGAACTTTCGCGAGAGGGCTAACTCGCTGGGCCAGGTTATCCAACATCGCAAGCAGATACATCAAGCACGTCAGAAACGACGGTTCAGTTGTCAGTGGCATATATCAAAAGGGTTGTGCGCGACTCTTGCCTGAATTTCCAGAGCTTTATGCACTCGAGGACAACACCACCATTCGCGCCACCGCGACTCATGCTATTTTCGGCACAGATGTCCATGTTTGCGCTTCACCGCCTGACCCGACACGCACATACGATATCGTACTTCCGTGCTTCCGTCGCTCGGGCAGGCCAGCGGACAGTATCTGCTCCGACACCGAAGTCCTCCACAACGAATCGGAAGACGTCGCTGTACGCGTACAAGCGATGTATGATCAATGGCAACAAGTCTTTAACAACCACCCAAGACCCCACGACGAGATTGACGCACAAGGAGCGCTAGCAATGCAGAGCTTTAGGCCGGTTTGGAACCCACTGGTATTAGGAGACATACCATCGACACTCCCGGTTCTCAATTCGGCTGGACATTCAGCGCGAGTGGCAAGCATTTACGACACAATGCGAAGGGTCATTGACCATGTCCAGACTCTGGCAGGTCGGCGCATCCGGGTCTTGTTCCTCTTTCCGGGCGTGGACGGACTGACAACCGACAATGAGTCCTGGCAATACCTAGTCGACCGCTTTCCAGAGGTTGTGTTCTCTTTGTCCGCTATCTTGTCCCCGCAACTCGCAGTGCTCTACCCATCGGTCTTTACAGAGATCGGGCAATATACATGGACGCACATGGACGCACATGGACGTCGACGACCTCTGCTCGCGATACAGCGAGATGCTTCGTGGGTTTGACACGACTACACTCTTCCTTCAGTCTCCAAAGCCCACTCGCTTTATCTCTTGGCTTACTGCTCTTCACGAATCTTCGCCCAACAACAGCGATTCTCGTCTAGTTCAACGTCTTCGCTCAGCGAACAGCCTCTCTAAGTGATATAGATTGTAGTATGTATATTACTTCTTAGTTTCACTAAATACTATTTCTCCACTTCTTAAGACTACCTGGTAGAATATGCCGCACGCCTTGGATAAGAAAAAAGCTGAATAGGTCTGGGGGCTACATCAACATAAAAACACACAAAGTAGGTAATGTACCGTTGATGTAGGCTCTAGGGTGTTTAGACTTTCCTTAGGTTGACATGCATATGTGATGAATACACAGGCGCCTTTTTAGCTTATACTAAACAGGTCTGCAGACTACATCAAGACAAAATCATGCAAGGTGAGTGACTTGACATTGATGTAGGCTCCAGGGTGCTCAGAATTTCCCTAGGTTGACGTAATTTCGTGATTTACCAAAAAGGTGGACTAAACGTACTCCCAGCACGATCGAGATTGTTTTGCATTAGCAGCTTCTCCTCTTCAGTCAAGCCTCACAGCCGAATCAGTTACCGTTAGTTCCGTTTTTGCCGTTCGGTCTGTTGAGGACATCCTCTCCCGGCACCGGCACCGCGACCCCAAGGCCCTCCTCCTCTGCCATCTTCTTCTGCCATGGTAACATCTCCTTCGCCGGTACCGCCGGCCCAACCTCACCGCCCTCCTTGCGCTTCTCGGCCCACTCATCGATGTCTTTCTGCTCGATGAAGTTACCGTGTAGACCGAGTCGCAACTTGACAGGTAGATGAATGACAGCTAGCGGCCCCTGGGAGAGGTTTTGCGCATCAAAGATGAGTATGTCGTTGCGCAAAACATCGAGATGGTTGAGCAAAGCCATGATGTATCCTTCGCCTTCCACGAAGTCTGATGGAGAAGACGAGGCCTTCGGGACGAAGACAGGCTCTTGGAACGTACATGTTGGTCCTGCCCAGAAGGTATCTTTCATGCCATTGTCCCACTCATAGTGACCCAAGACGTTGAAGAGTCCACCGGCTGGCGGGCCACACTTGGGAAAGTCATACGGCTTGCTTGGGTCGATGTTGCATTGCCAGAAATGGTTGTACTTCTTTGTCAGAATTCTATCGTCGATGCGTGAGAACTCGCCATTGATACCAAAGAGTTTATGAGGTTGTACCCGGGTGTTGGTGGGAGTTTTGGGATCAAAGACCCAGCGGTAAGTATCAGAGACCAGCTTGTTGCGTTGGAGTAATGTCGTGGGTGTGTCTGCTTGGCTGTCTGGTGGGAAGAAGAAGAAGACGTTGTCTGAAGCTATGGTCAGGTCGACGACGATGTTTCCAGACGAGTCTTCGTAGGAGCCAGCGACGTGACCATGAAAGCCTGAAATCGTTAGTGCCTGTCACGATATCACTAGTGGCATACACACCATTGTCGGCGCGTAGCCAGACAATATCCTCTGGCTTTCCATTCCGACGAGGCACGATCCCGTACCACTGGTCTTCGTCTGGGTCCCACGCAAAGTGATTGCCGCCCTTCTTGAGCCTTTCAGCATTGACCTTGATTGGTGTGAGTGGTAGAATCAAGTAGTTCTTCGTGATAGCGCAATCGTGTATCATCCCACAGAACGGTGCTTTGTACCAGCATTCCTCGGTTTTCTTCCCATCTTTGTCGATCGTGTATACTACGATGTCACAACTGGCATCGTACCCATTTCCTCCTGCTTCATAGCCATAGCACACCATTTCTCCAGTGTCTGGATCAAATTTGGGGTGCGCAGTAAACGTTGGAGATTGTACTTGACCGTCGAAGTCATATCGGCCAATCGTCCCTAGTGTGACTGGATCCATAGCGAAAGGTGGGCCGTCTTCCTTGATGGCTAGCAGCACCCCGCGCCAGAAGATGATGTTAGTATTGGATGCTGTTCTGATAATGCCTTTCACCATCTCGTTATCGGTATATGGGTTTCTGTATCGACCAAGTAGAGACTTGCGCGCCTTCGTTTCCGCTTTGAACCGATCGGTGTGTACATATCGCTGTCTGAAGTCGACGTGACCGTTCTCGAAACGGAATGCTGAAACCGAACCATCGCCGTTGAAGTGTATGTCCTCCTCGTATAAGGGTGGGAAGTGATGGTCTGGCTGTATACGGAAAAAAGTTCCGTTTATATCTTTGGGTATCTGAAATCACTGAGCTTCGTGCTTTATCTCTGCAGGACGACATACTCACTATACCAGTCGTCTCGAGCTCAAAAATGTCGGCTTCAAGGCGCGATGGTTTGTTAAAGCCTTGGAAGAAGCCACTATCTGGGAACTTGACTTGGTCACCCCACCGGCTGCCTTCACGATACGCTGATGAGGCAGGGTTCGCGAGAGAAAATATGTGTGCCATCGCGTACGTGCTGTGCTCTCCCGCCTGGCAGTAAGGTGGTCTAATACTAATTGTCACTCATATTACTATCTTTCGTTCTGGCAAGGAGATGCATTGGTTTGCTACCAGACGTACTGCCGTGCTCGAAAGTTACGAGTATGCATGTGGGGAGGTGGACTTGCGGGGAAGTTGGAGATGGTTACAGGGGTTGTTGTGCCCGGATTGATGCGACCGCGCGGGATTGCAAGCGGCATTATTGGTCCGACACACATTGAACCCTGAATATGGGATAACGCTACACTTTTGAACACGGACATAGCCGTAGCGCTGAACTGAGAGTTTCTCGTCCGAATATAGCTATGACAGATCATAGCACGCAGCTGACGCAGGGATGATAGGTCGCCTTGCTCCGTCTCCGAGCCGCTGAGAGGGGTGCTTTACCGGGAAAACTGGCTATAACGCAAATCAAATAGTGGTGACTGTGAAGGCTTGCGTGGCGACTTTGGTCGCGTGCATTTGCTCTTTCTCTAGGGCTTGCTGCGCATCATTAGCGATGTAACTTTGGGCTTCCAATAAACCTGTCAGACTGCATAGAGTAGGATGCAAAGAGCTCTGAAGCCGTGGCCGCGTTGTGCTTGTACGACACCAAAAACGCCACTGACGAGTTGATGCGAGCACGAAAGACCTGATATTATTTGTTCGAATATTTGAATCATTCCAATCGCATTACGCAAAGGAAGGGCTACGTCTTCATGCGCCATATCGACACATGCAACGCAGGTATAGTCATAAAGTCATTCGACGTTCTAAGCTAAGCATGCCTCTACGAGTCAGATTCTGGTTTGCTCAGCACGAGTGGAGGAGTGCTTGTTGAAGCATCCTGACCAAAGTGTGGAGCTCTAAGATCATCGTCGGCGACTTGCTCGCCAGTGACAGGGTGATTGTAGTGGAATGGCACGACGCGCGTGTCAGGCCAGAGCATCGGACGATCGCAAAGAACGTCTGGCCCATTTGGATCCTCCGGGTACGTCTTCGAGAGGAAGGGTACATAGTTCGGCTTGGTGTGCGCCCACCCCTTTTCGAAGGTCGCGTGCCAGAAGGGGAAGTACTTCAACCTGAAGATCTTCCATGCCCCATTCTCTTTGATGTATTCGTTCTCGTATATGCCACCTTCCCACCATTGTACTAGGCCGCGAGGGTGTGTATCTTTGATGCTATCGTGGGTACCGGCTGACATCATGCTGCGGAAGCGACCTTTGGCTCGCGTGCCATCGGCGTTTACGTCGACTATGCCCTGCATCTGTGGGTGATCGAGAAGAAAGCCATGCACAGGGCCATTGCGTCCGGCTACGAAGGCATTCGCGAAGCGACCGATGTAGAGTCTCTTGACGCCCTCCTTGCCATTGTATCGGCCTCCGAGGAACTCAACGCATGTGTCTGGGTGATCGGAGTAGAGGTTGGCGACCTGTTAAGATGAGCTTCCAGTCAAGTAGCATGTTCGCTCTACTAACCTCTTTATACAGACACTTGTCGAGATAATACCCGTAAGTGTACTGAAGCTTGCGAATGTCCTCCTGATCTGGTGTTCCCTTAGTAGGCCGCAGGAAGCTAATCGATAGCTGACTAAGCACATACCGCTCAAACGCGTTACCTCCGCCTGAAGCTTCCCCACCATAGCCTTCAATTGCTCAATCTCGCTACCCATGATGTCGGCGTCTCGGAAAGGTTATGAAAGTGCAACTCAACCGATCGCTGAGGCCCTACGCCGCTTCTTATCATTATCAGTTTAACACGAAGTTGTCAGCGATACAGGGAACTATTCCCCAACCACGTGAGATTCGCAGCAATGGTGGAATTCTTGCGAGGGCTCCGCGAATGGGCTCGCCTATATTGGCGGTGATATGGACGCGACATGTCTGAAGCCGCGGGTTGATATTTCCGGCGGGTCATTTTGAGAACGTGTGGAGCAAGACGGCACCGAGGTGGGGTCATCGAAGCAACGCCGTGCCACAGCCTCGCTGCTTCTCCAAATTTACCGCACCTATCCCCACGGAAGAGATAGCATACGCTGCCACAATCCTTTGAACAATCCTTTGAACCCTTGTCAAGGGACGCTTGCATATACTTGCTCTAGAACTTCTGCCATCAAAATGGGTCTACCGGAAAAAATTGAGACGCGTCTCTTCATCAACGGAGAGGTTGGCTCTCTTAAATCAATTGATTATACCTCCGCTAACTACTTTATAGTTCGTTGAATCATCAAATGGGAAGACGTTTGACATTACCAACCCCGCCACATTGAAGCTCGTAGCAAAAGGTGAGTCTGGAATGTCAACGCAAGAGCTTGCGACCAACTTCGGAGAAAACAGACTTACGATCGTTATAGTTCAGGAGGCATCTGAGCAAGACACCGACAATGCTGTCGCTGCAGCAAAAGCTGCTTTTCCTGCTTGGTCAAAATTGACTCCAGACCAAAGAGGCCAATACTTCAAAAAGTTGGCTAGTCTGATCCGAGAGAACAACGATGAGTTGGCCGCTTTAGAAGCAAGCTCTATGGGTCGTCCAGTAGGCGAGTTCTTCGATGCCTATGCTTCTGCGGCGAAGTGGGATCGTTATGCAGAAGCTGGATACAGTGTGCAGGGTAAGACGGTTGAGTGTGAGGTTTGCAGCAGGCTACTAACATTGACCAGGTACCACGAGCGTCCAGACTCCGGGATATGTCAACATGACGCTGCGTCAACCTTACGGTGTTGTAGCTGGCATTATTCCCTGGAACGTTCCATTGTTGTTTTTGGCCAACAAGTTGGCACCGGCTCTCATTGTTGGGAATACTGTGGTCTTGAAGAGTTCTGAAAAGGCTCCATTGACTGTACGTCATTCCTTCCACACTCCTGCAATAGACTGACGATAGTAGTCCGCAAAAATCGCTACTCTGGTACAGCAGGCTGGCTTCCCTCCAGGTGTGATCAACATCATCACCGGCTTCGGCAATGTTAGTGGATCCATCTTGAGCCATCACATGGATGTGCGAGCATTATCGTTCACAGGCTCAAGTCGCACGGGACGATTGATCCAGGCAGCCGCCGCAAAGTCCAACATGAAGCAAGTATTCCTCGAACTTGGAGGCAAGTCTCCAGCAGTCATCTTCGAAGATGCCGATCTGGAAAAGGCCGTGAAGGAAACGGCTCACAGCATCCAGTGGAACAGTGGTCAAGTCTGCATGGCCAACTCGCGTATTTACGTCCAAGATACGGTTGCCGACAAGTATATCGAGCTCTTCAAGCAAAACTTCGAAAAAGAGGTCAAGATGGGTGACCCCCTCGATGCGCGTGAGAATGGCGTCAACCACGGCCCACAAGCTGATGAGGCGCAACACAAGACTGTGTTACAATATTTGGAATCGGGAAAGCAATCCGGCGGCGAACTCCTCACTGGTGGCGGCGCTCCATCGGGACGCGAAGGCTATTACATTGAGCCTACCATATTCAAGAACACGCCGGAGGACGCAAAGATCATGAAAGAAGAGATCTTTGGCCCAGTTGTCAACATCAATGTCTTCAAGACTGAAGACGAGGTGCTCGGAAAGGCTAATGCAACAGAGTTCGTCTCACGGTCCCTAGCGTGGCCAAGCTGAAACAAACATTGACTAATTCTGTCTAGGTACGGACTATATGCGTCAGTGTACACCAAAAACATCGATCGCGCGATGCGCTTCGCGACAGGGCTTGAAGCTGGTACGGTCGGCGTCAACTGCACCTCACCAGGTAAGCAATATGCATTCAACTGGATTGTACGTGATGCATTCGCTGACTCGACGACGCTTAGTTACCGGCGTAGACATGCCCTTCGGTGGTTACAAGTCATCAGGTTCAGGACGCGAAGGCGAGCCTCTGTATTCCTTGAACAACTTTCTGGAAACAAAGAGCGTCTTGATTAAGATATCTTAAATATTGCGACATGACACGATCGGCTGCGACATGATTTGCCGTCTCTACAGCGCTATTCTGTGTTCGCTATAGATTTTGATTAGCCGACCGGCAGGTTCTGCAGGGTGGCCTTGCGCGGGCTCAATGCCCCAGCAGATCCCCCGCTAGAAATGGGATCCCTTTTCCTTTATCCTCAACTGCAGCGGGCTCGATGCTCCATGACTTCTCCACGAACTGCTGCAAGCCTGCCGAATGAAATTTTCGTATCG
>Ga0265780_10001634_pt1 | contig 31264 bp, 36 predicted proteins | sample P1T30metagenome_FD_192432 | JGI IMG/M metagenome (GOLD analysis project Ga0265780, IMG submission 192432) | Plant litter microbial communities from East Loma Ridge, Irvine, California - P1 T30 | ecosystem: Environmental > Terrestrial > Plant litter > Unclassified | place: USA: California... | reverse complement strand
TTACCTAGATCTAGAGGTAATAAGCCTTAGATTATTAGTTTTCCTTAGGAAAATTAGGTGGCCGACTCGCCCGTGTGGCCGACTCGCCCGTGAGGTACGTTACAGGTTTTTATTCTTGAAAATCTTAGTCCTGTAGGTCTAGCACTTCGAAAGATAGGAGCTGCAGACCCCTGTAACTTATTTTAGATTTTCTTTAATAACTTCCCATGTACGTAAGCAAAAGCTTAGCAATTCTAGAACAATAATCTTGATATAAATGCAGCTTTATGTTGAAATTTTGAGACAATTTCATTAAGTAGTTGTTGAGATAGCAGCGCCAAGAAACGCTGTTTTTACTAGTAAAATCGGCTGACCCACGCGCTGATGTGACCCACGCGCTGATGGGATACGTTAATGATTCAGATTAGATTTCTCTCATGATGAGCGTCTGTAAAGAGTCGTGGGCGAATGACTTGTGGAAGTCATGCTGTTCCATGAAAATTCGCCTAAAGCTTAATGCTGCGGTGCATCAGTGGGACGTCCATTTGAAGAAATCGGTTGCGCAGCTAGTTCCAAAGGAAGGATGCCAGGCGATCCAGCTAACGTCTCATCTCGCCGCAGACGCAACTAAATTGCAAGCGCGATTTAGATCTCTGGGGCGCTACCAGCCTTGTACCGATTTGACAGCCGCTGAACGCATGGCAATTGTTGTCGTGTGGATGAGGAATGGCGGCGCAGCTGGACTCCATCCTGCAGCCAAAGCCCGCACGTTGCACGAAGACACGTGTGGACGCAAAACGGTGATGGCGAGATTCAGGCAGATGTGATAGAGATGGAGGGGCTTGCCGCTTGCATCTGACGTATGTAACCGAGCGGTCCCGCCTCCCAACGAACTTGGTGCCAGACGTGCTTGTCGGTCACGGTTGACAGACATCGAAATTGCATGTTTGCAAACGTGCACGCAGGACGATGTGACAAGAAACTGACGGGGCTCACGACTCAAGGACGTCTACAAACGGGCCGAAAGGCACTGTGCAAGAAGAACTCGAGGAAGCGTTTGCGGCATGCCGCGGGCGGTGGATGGCTCGGGCTAACGTCCGCGCACCCCGCTCAGCGCGAATCCTGATCTTGTTGGCGTATTTTGATTCAGATGTAGATCCTCCTGTGCGCCTGGAGGTTTCCGATAGCGTCGATAGGCAGGGTTACAAAATATTGACAGCGTCAAATAGCGTTGATGCCCAACGGTGCAGCAGACATGCGGTACAGACGATTTGCTTGTCGCATGAATAGACACAGGCAATGCGTCCCGATGTGGCGCCCGTGGGACCTTCTCGTGGTCCACGGCTCTTGCTGCCAAGCGATGGAGTGACAGACGAGCGGGCATGCCGGGGTGATGCATGGTGGAAGCTCGGTAGCATCTCGATTGCATGCCACAAAGATAATTCGTCCCAAGCGGCCGGATTGTTCCCCTTTACAGTTTGGATGCATCTCCACTCGTGTCCGCGGTGGCCCCATTCGCGCGGCCCATGCTCGCGATGCGTGTTCCCTTTCTAAACGGCTGTGGATCGAGGACAGAACTGGGCGCTTCACGCCTCTGCTGGCTGCTGGAGGCGTAGCCACAGTCCGAAGCGGTGACTGTGCGCTCATGGGCTTCGGCCGTGATGGCGCTAATCTTGCGCCTCTTCGCCATGGTGTGCTGCTTTAAGGGGTTGGAGCGATCTGTCTAAGCTACACTAGCTGCTGACCCTCGCAAGCTCGCAAGGGCAGATTCGCGTGCTGCAAATCCTTGCCCGCTGGTGATGCTTTGGGGTGACCGCTTAGGGCCCTGGAGTTGCATCTTGAACACCCAAGTCAGCCTTCCAGATCCTTGCTGGGGCAAACATGCGTGCCGGAGCCTGTCAATCCTTGCCATCTGACTGCACAAGCTCGTCACACTGAGCGACTACTCGCTGCCGGGGCGGTTCATCTCCGATCGCATCTGCTTTGGCCCGTATGTTTAGCACTCGTTCCTCTGCTCACACCATCTGCAGGCATAGAGAGGCGCTGAAATCCGCATACTGATCATCGCCGCCAGATCACGGGACTACCTGCTGTTGCCGACTGTTCGCCCGTGTCACACTCTCACCACTCCTGCACACCAGTGTTGACTCCCACGCCGCCGCCGGAATATCGACACCCGGCACCAAAGTGGTGGTGATAATAGAGAGAGTTCCGACCGAACGCCCCTCCACACGGCCGTTGTGCCTGCGACACTACGTCAGCCGCAGCATCGAGATTAGAGGAACCAGCAACGACAACCCGTCCGCGGGCCAGATCCCGATCCAGCGACACCCATTGTTTGCTATTGATTGCAGAGGGAAGAGCAGGTTGCATCGCGAGCCCAAGGAATTGGCTGGATCTCTGAAAGTGCCGTCGGGAGCGACATCGACTGAATTCCGCAACAACACGACTGCAAGCGAGGACTTTGCAGGACTTCCCTTGGCTGCGCGCCATTGAGGAAGGAACGACCCAGGGCGCCGTGCTGGTCGTTGCTGCGCGGGAAGGCACATAGGTCGCGGACCTACGCTCCCCGCCATTCTCGCATCGCCGCAGCGGTTCGCCCCCACAACACTGTGAGCAGCCGCTCGCAGTTCGCACGCAAATGGAGACACTGGAAGCCATTAACAGGCAAAGGTCCGTTGTTTGTTTCTATTTCGTCACGCAGTTCCAATGTCCGTTGGATGTGGTGCATTTGCTAACCGTCCCGTTGCAGCGTTGGCCTCCCATCAATGAACCACTTGGATTCGGACAGAGTCAAGCGAGAAGAGGTGGACTTTTCAAGGAAGCGTCCAGCAGCCGCCATGGACAGTCCCTTGCACCGCCCGATGGCCGGTCCGTCACATTATCACAGCAATCACCAATCGTTGCCTGCCAGCGCAGTACCCGGCTCGCTTGGAGGCCTTCTGTCGCCTCCCGAGTCGCGACGGACGTCTGGCGACGAGAAGGAGCCCCAGAGACCGACGGCCCGTCAGTCGTTGCCGTCAATACTTGAGGCATTGGGTTCTGACCAGCCGCTGTCGTATCCGCCACCCGTGCCTCCGCCCTCTAATTTGACGTCTGCTCCTCAGCATTACCATCCTGCTTCTGCAGCTACTTCACCATCTGACCAACGACAAAGGCCTTTCCCTCCTGATGTCAATGCCAGTCAAGGTCCCACCAACCCTTTCTCGCATCCCAGGAGTCCGTTCGTGGGCAATTCTGCATCTCACGTACCTCCTCCACCACCTCCCCCAGCCCGTGTGGATCCACTACCGCGGCCCTCCTTCTCATCACCACGGCCACCTTACTCCACCCCTCAGCATAATCCTAAGCTGCCGACTTTGCATCCCCTGAAAACCACGCAGTCGCCACAACCGAGTGCTGCTCGACCAAGTGCGCCCTACTCGTATCCCCCACCATCCTCAAATTACGAGGCCACTGCGCCTCCACCCGCAGCTCCTATGAGTCACTATTCCTATCCACAGTACTCGGCGAACTATCCTCTCTCTGCACCACCGCAGAGTGCACCAAATTCTGCCTATCCACCGTCAACTACGACCTATTCGGCGCCACCACGATATCCTCCAAACTCATGGCGAGATGGAGCTGCTGACACAGCCCGGCTGGAGGAGAAGAAAATCAATAGGTCGAATCTGGTGCCATATGGAGAATCTGTGAAGAGGCATCTTGAAAGCTTTGACCTTGAGGCTTCGCTCAATGAAGTTTGTACATCAATGCCAAGGATGAGGATTTTGCTAACTTATTAGATGGCCGACGGTTCTGGCCGCGTTTCCGAATTCTCGAAGATATATCGCCAAAGAGCACATGAGAATCAGCGTATAGGCATGACCCCGCAATCCATGCCCCGGCTTGAGGAAGTAGACGATATGATTAAGCAAAGCGAGAGAATCAGCATGTCGCTTCAACGGATGAGGGATGTTGTGTTCTCCCACCATCAAGCAAGCATTGTGGAACCTCCACAAGACCCGCGCCACCGACAGATGAACGGCTACGATCATGACGGCTCAAGCAACTACGGAGACGACGCGAAAGGCGGAGGCTTTGCTGGTGGTGACAGCAAGACCAGAAAGCGCGGTGTAAGTTTCTTTGTTTGGAGTGGATTGTGTGTTTCGGTCTGCTAACACTCCGTGTGCAGCGAGCGGCCCCTCCAGGTCGATGTCACAGTTGCAACCGCGCAGAGACGCCCGAATGGCGAAGAGGCCCAGACGGCGCTCGGACTTTGTGCAATGCCTGTGGACTACGTATGGCTCCTCTATCTTCTTTACATTTCACACGTACTAATTTAAGCGCAGACTACGCAAAACTGACGAGGAAGATGGGCGGTAAGACCATGGCCAGCTCGAACCTGCGACCTAAATCAATCGATCATGGGTCACCCGGAGCCTAAAGCCTGAGCTCCTTCTTTCACATTATGTTCCGCATTATATTCGTTTCGGGAAATCTTCCATCTGGACATTCTCGTCGAATGTTGACGATGGCAATCATCACAACACAGCTACCACTTCAGCAGCAGTAGCCCAGAGTCAATTCTGCAGTTCAGTACAGCTCCCAATCGGTACGATACATGTTGGATTTCATACCTCCTACCGACACGGCACGCATACCACCAACGAAACTGTCGTCCACGGGGCCCGGGGGTTGCGATATCGTTTGATCTTTCAGGGCACGTTTGCACCCCCACCGCACGCAACTTGGATCTCCATCTTTTCATCATCTTGGCCTTTTCTATGTTTTACTCCATGGTTTGTCCGACATCACCAACTATTGCATTTTGGCATATACGGGGTTATTAGGCCCACGTCTCGGCGTTGTTGCACTCGGTCACCTTTTAGGGTGATTCCTTCATGAGGCCGGAGTTCTGCGGACGAATTAGCGCTTGTCACCAGACCATGCGCTGGGTCTTTTCATCGCACGACTTCCACTTTATCAGAAGTGTACAAAGTCATTGGGCTCATTGGCAGGCGTTTCAGAGATACCAAGCGGCTTTCAGGCCAGCACTGTAAAAAGCTTTAGTTGTCACAATACACAGCAGCCGGCTTTTACGTCGAGCTTCACATTACAGCGCCTCTCCAGTACTAACTCAAGACACACTTGCGCAGGCTTACTGTATGTTTCTCTTCTTCCAGAAAGCTAGCATTGGTCTCACGGACGATGCAGACGCCGTCTAAGCAGAGTCGCACCCCGAGCCCGACGACAAAACACCAGCGTACCTGTCCAACCCCAGAATCTGCATCACGCTCGAAATAGCCATGCCACGATAACCTTGCCATTCGATATGCTCCGATAGCACAAGCCCCAGCTTTATGCTACATCGATGCACACGTCGACGATCAGGCAATAGAAACGAACACGGCACGCGTACCAACAGCCGATGCTGGTAATTGCACCACGGAAGACCAGTCCAACGGGTTCTGCAGGCTGCTGAGAATGGCAACATGAGACGAGGCGGCTTGCCAGCACATCACTTGGTCTTCAGATCCTGGAGAGCGAGGATGGCTGACGAAGACTCGTCTTCTCGTTGCTTTTTGCGCACCCTGGTTAGGTGCAGCTGTCATGCTACGGGCCGCAGCCTCTCCAGTCGTTACGTGCGGAGAATAGGCTTGCGCCAGTCAAATGTTGTGGCGTACTGGCTGCTGCACGTGGGCCGTCGTCGTGCATAGGCGAGATGGATGAGCATGTATCCTTTGACGAGCTGTCATTCCTCTTGTAGGACTGTTTCGCAAAGGGTGATCGATCTGTGTGCACTGTGAAGCCGGTGTGATTGCGGAGATGATGGTTGTAGTTAGTGTTGATTCGCAAATCTGACGTGGTCGCTCTTTCCTCGGAACCGGAAGTACGATGCACGTCATTACTAATCCATACCTTCCTTCCAACCCCTACAGCTGCCATGTAGCCCTGCGAAGTTTGACGTCGGCGAGGTGAAAAATCTACTCCTGGTGCTCAATTCAACGCGACGATCTTGTCTCCGTTACATCTGATTCTGCGCCCTGCGTTCCGCAACACCGCGCTAGAGTTGGATTTTCCTGCAGTGCTCCCCGAGGCCTTTCCCCCGCTATCCCGTTCAAGTGCAGAGACCGCCCATTCACACCACTTCCCGAGCCGCCTGTGCTCCAGCTTCGCTTGTGCCAAATCACGTCTGTGATTGGGATGGGTTTGCTGTGAGACTTCTCATTGCGCAGTGCGCCGCCCTCGCTAATCGTATATGAAAGTGCCATTGGTACGCCGCTGGAATGGCCCGAGGCCAAGGTAAGTTGAATATACGAAATGCATGTGAAACAATCACTAACTCCATACCTCCCTGCGCGTAGAAGGTCGCAGGACACGTCCGGTCATGGGGTATAGAAGTATGATCACCAATGGCGACTCACGTGCTGTAATAACCGTCTCGACAGCAACTGCTTGCGATTTGGGGGAATGCGAAAGGCAAAGAGAGGGATGCACTACTTTGGGGCGACGAGGTAAACTTGCCTCACAGTATCGCCAAGCAGGATCTAATCCAGCAATCAGGTCGAATACCTTGTAGTATGCTACGATCAAGACAATCACAAAGTCCGACTATCTCTACGTCAGGCGGACATCTTAGCAGCACTAGCCTCCGATGAGAAGCTTTTGCAGCAAGGTGGAGGGGTGCCAGACGTCCAGACTGGTGATGCTCAGTAAGGCCTATGGCATCGCTCAGAAAGAGCGCCGCTGACCTCTGTAGGAGCCACGATAACCCTGCGCCAGTCTTTCACCCCGAATTTGGAAGGTTCATGCTGGAGGCGACGCCCGGAAAGCCATGGGGCATCGGATTCAAAGATCTTCTTGATGTCGAGCCCAACATGAAGTGGAGGTAAGAGTAGCTGCCTAGATGGTAACACTTATGTGCTTATACAATGTGACAGGCGCAAGCTTGCCAAGGAGCACATGGCTCAGACTGAGTTCCCAATCACCTTGACCACTTTCCCACGGCTCGGGTCACCTGACTGTATTGTCCCGTCGTACCCAGCCTCTGGACCCAAGTTGCGTTCACAGTACGTTCCAGATGAGATCGCGAACCCGCATATCCGCTTTCCTACTCTAGCAGCGAACATTCGCTCGCGGAGAGGAAGAAAGGTTGAGGTCAATGTGCCTGTCTTCAGGGATGAGAACACGCCGTGGCCCTGGAAGGATCCTACGGTTAATTATGACATGCACAACTGGCCCGAGGATGATGACGTTCGTAACGGCGCAGCGAAGGACAACTACATCCACATGGATGCGATGGCCTTTGGCATGGGCAGTTGTTGCTTGCAGATCACATTCCAGGCCAAAAACATTGAAGAGGGGAGGAAGATGTACGACCAGCTGACTCCTTTGGGGCCAATCTTGCTGGCATTGACTGCTGCGACGCCAATCTACAAGGGCTTCCTCGCCGACACTGACGTAAGGTGGAATCAAATCAGCCGAGCTGTCGACGACCGTACCCCTGAGGAGCTCGGAGAGAAGGTAAGTGTTTGTAGGTGTATCTCTTGTATCGTACTAATATTCGTAGCCACTCAAGAATGACCGCTGGCGACTACCAAAGTCTCGCTACGCATCCAACTCAACATACATCTCCCAAGATCCCCGGTTGCGCCGCGAGTACCTTGATCCCGATCTAATCGTCGACGAAGATCTCAAGAAACGCCTCGTAGAAGGCGGCATGGACGACCTCCTCGCCACCCACTTCGCCCACCTTTTCATCCGCGACCCGATTGTCGTCTTCAATGAAGACCTCACGGAGCTCGACCTCACCAAAGCCGACCACTTCGAGAACCTGCAATCAACCAACTGGCAACACATGCGCTTCAAGCCGCCGCCCCCTGGCTCCGATATTGGCTGGCGCGTCGAGTTCCGCCCGATGGAGATCCAAATCACCGACTTTGAAAACGCCGCGTTCAGCATCTTCATCGTGCTCATCACGCGCGCTATCCTGTCGTTCAACCTCAATTTCTATGTGCCCATCACGCGAGTGTCGGAGAACATGGAAACCGCACATGTTCGCGACGCGGTGTCGACGCAAAAGTTCTGGTTCCGCAAGAACCCGTTCTCATCGCACAAGTCCAGCTCAGGCACGGGTACATCGACCCCAGCGGATTCGAACAGCAGGCCCCCTACGCCTATCGGCCCCGTCGAAGACGAGTACGAGCAGATGAGCATCAACGAGGTCATCAATGGCCAGCACTCGACTGATGGTGGCTTCCCGGGCTTGATACCGCTTGTGGAGTCGTACCTCAATAGCATGAACGTCGACGTTGAGACGCGCTGCGACATCGCTACGTATCTCGACCTTATTCGCAAGAGGGCAAACGGCACGTACTGGACGGCGGCGAAGTGGATCAGGCATTTTGTCGCAGAGCATCCGGATTACAAGAAGGATAGTGTTGTGGGCGACGGGATCACGTATGATCTTGTCAAGGCGGCGGAGCAGATTACCAAGGGGGAGGGGAGGGATGGGCTGGGGAAGGAAATGCTTGGACGGAGGCGTTGATATGTGTACTTTGTTCTCTACCATGACTGTCCTTGTAATCAGGCCAGGCAGTGACGCGGGGATCACTGCAGAGACCTCATCGGATGCAAAATTGTACTTAGGCGTCGTGAAGCTTATCTATCGTCACACTTGCCAACATCCAGCCAGAACGCTACAAGCGTTCTCCTCATTCCTACTAAATCCGCTTCCCTCCCCTGTTGTACGCACCTGAACTCCTCGCCAAAATCTTGACCGCCTGATTCAAGCTCACCACCTCTTTCTTCAGTTGCGCTCGCTTGCGCTTCAGTGTCGGCGCCTCGCCCGCAGTCCCCTCCAACGCACCAGCAGACAGCTGGCTCACGAACATGGGTGAGAACAGTGCTAGTGGGCTCTCGTCACATTCCAAGAGGTAGTGGATCACTGACTGTTTGCAGACGCTGTCGACAAAGGTCTTGCGACAGACCTTGTAGTATGACTTCAGGATGTCGTGGATGTCTTGGACGACGTGCTCCTCGTTGCTCATGGAGCGGACAGGCTGCGACGCGTGTTTGAGGAGAACGACCATGCCGTTGACGCTGTCATCGAAGGCGTTCTTTTCGATGTGCGCTGTGGAGCTTGCCTGGCGGCTATGGAAAAGGTTAGTCAGACATCTAGTCACACAAAGGTGTACTTACCTCTACTGGAGGTTGTCGTTGAAGTAGTGGTTCATGGTCATGGGTACATTGCTTTTCTCCACTTTGAGAAGAACTTGGTGCTGTTCATCGCGTTCTGATACCGCCTAGTCAACTCGTCGGATAGCTGACCGGCTAGTGCATTGCGAATATTCGCGTCGTCGCGCACGGAAACTAAGGCCGAAGCGATGAAGCGGTGGACAAGGACGATAACATCGCTCACAGAACCCAAGCTAATATCCTCCCATTTCGAGGATTGTTTCCTCACCACCATCGCGAGGATGGTGGCGTTGAAGGTACCTAGTTCGAAGTCTTGGTTGCTCTTGTAGACTTGACAAAGCCAGTCCATGTCCTGACTATCCAGTGGGTACAACACGCTTGTTACCGGATGGAGAATGTAAACGAGATCCTCGGGGTCTTCCCTCTCACGAACACCAAGAGGGGAAGTGTCAGAATCATCCTCGGATGATGATGAATCGTCACCACCGTCCCTCTTCAATGAATAAGTCTCGCCAAACTTTGTCATCTCATCCGAGAAAGTGATCATTCGAGCCATGATGTTAGGGGCAATACATAGGTCAGGACTCGTTTCAAAAGCATCGTCGGCGCCATGAGAGGCAGCGAGTGATAGGGAGACGAGGCGCTGGAACTTGGTGGCGAGACCGATGAGATACACCGCCTGCTCTGCCGAGGTGTTCCGTTCTTATCCCAGTGCATTCAGTTGCCTTTGGCATTGGGCAAGCTTGCTCTTGACCTCGGCTTGTACCTGGCAAGGACATTAGCAAGAAGTATCAGGAATCGTGAGAGCTACAAACTCACCTTCGGAAATTCCTTCTTCACCAACGTAGACAATACTTCCTTGATGCGAAGCCTCAGGGAGTCGATGCCGACTTTGTCCTTCTCGATGCTCCTCCAGGGTGAAGTGGAGCGAAAGAAGTCCGCCTCTAGATCCCCACGATCTGTACTCATCTCTTGTAGCTCCTTCTGGCCAGGATTGTGAATGATGTGATAACTCAGCTTCATTGGGCGGGCACGACCTTCCACCAAGTCCCCCACACCAAACTCGGCGCCGCGGTCGACTAGATCAGGCTTGGTCAGTACGCCGAGAGTGCGATCACCCTGAACGTCAGCCTCTGCAGCAAGTTCTAAGATCTCTTGTGTCGCAAGATCGACTCTGGCAGGAACGACAGCGAGCATCACAGATCGAGGATTGTCCATTACCCTCTCACCATGTTGCGCACGAGCTGGATGCCCGCCTTGGTAGTCACACCTTCGGTAGTACTCTTGAAGATTCCTGGAACGTCGATAACACTGAGATGCTCTTGATCGGGTCCCGAGATCTCCAAGCGGAGCACGTTGTTGGAGAAGGTTGACTTCCGGACACCGTCGTTGCTCTTATCAGACAGGCCCATCTCCGTGTGTGCCTAATTTTCGTTAGCGAACAGACATCCAACGCTCAGCGACGAAACTGACCTCTTGCATGATCTCCTTGAAGGTGTCGGAATCCAAAGATGATATCGTCCTTCCCTAACTCCTTACTCGCTGGCTGTGCTCGGGCGAGGCATGCTGGTCAGGGATGATGGAGACAATAAGATCAACCCTTCAAGGACACTGCTCTTTCCAGAAGACTGATCACCGACAACGACAAACTGGGGCAGGGAGATCTGTTCTCCGACTCCACAAGCGAAGAGACTATCAATCTTCTCAAGCATCAGTGGCTCGGCAAAGCCGCGTTGCTCTGGTGTATGGGTAGACATGATGTCAGAGGTTGTGATGAAGCAAAGAGACAAGACCGACGAGAGGCCAGATATACTCTTCAAGCAGAGCAAACTTCTTCTGTGTTCTGTTCCCGGACAAAGAGAAGACTCTTCTTGTTGTTTGTATGTGTTCTGCTGTCATAGCCGCTTAGAAAACACATGCTGAGGAATGATGTCGTCTCCGTCTGTCGGCTGAGGCGTACTGGGTCGCGGTTGTGAACGTTTTCTGTAGTGTTGGTCGCCGCTGGGATGCAGAAGATCATACTGTGCGATTTGCGCATGGTCGACGGCAGTCAGATGGCCATACCTCACGAGCTGTTCTGTTGTATCGAGCTGTGTTGATGCCGTTCGTAGCTAAGAAAGCTATGAAGTAGCTACAGCACAACGTCAGGGCACGCTTGCCGTGTCTTGGTACCAGGTCTCGTAGAAGCGAATGGTGTATAGGAGTGGAGTGAGGTTCCCTGAAACTGACAGGCGTGTGGTACACACGCCGACGGAATGGCTTTGACGGCGAAGAAGAGTGATAAGAAGCCCGGGTAGAAGCATGTGGTGAAAGGGCAAGACGAGACTGAACATGCCTGCCACACTCGCAAGAAATCATACCACAACCCAAACACCTCACCACTCCGCAGTGAAAGTATTCGATTCTACTACGGTTGTCGAGTGGTGTATACAAGATGCTCGCGCTCGCCATTTGCCCCACTTGCGGTTTTGTTGACCTCCAGAAAAGCTCTTGAGTGAAGGTAAAAACCAGCGTTTGTTTCGACAGTCCGCAACTCCAACAATCTCAGCAACCATCCCGCCCCACCCACTCCCTCACATACTACCCCTCCTCCACCAAGATACCCCAGTATCCAAATCAAACTTGCACATGTCTATTTATCCAGTAATTATCAAATCCTCCATCGAATCAAATTAGGCCCGCCGGGCGTGTGTTTGTAGTCTTCTCTACTTGCGACATGCTGGATTGATTGGCCGTGCCGTCGATACCTGCTTAGCACATATTTTCCAGATGTTGCAGAGAGGGTTTAATAAGCAAGCTTTCGGGGCTTCTTTCCCTCAGCACCGGGTGAGGGTTTCTTTTGCTGAATTTTTGGACTTTTTTGCTGTCTTTCACTCACCTGGCCGGTACTTGATACTTCATGAGAGTCATGCCCGTTCGTGCGTGGTGGGTGAGTGATTAGAACTTCCAAGAGAACATTATGTGCTTTTTGCCTACCACAAATCTGTGGCGAGTGTGCCTATACACTGCTGCTCTTATGCACCATGATGCATAGGTATCACCGTGGGTTTATTACATGATCTTGAATGATATCCTTCTTGTATCTCCCGTATCAATCGCATCTTTTGCGACCATCTTGCACTGACAAGCGTCCTGCTCTTTCCAGATCGCCACTAACGAAGACGTCGAATTTGGCTCTCTACTGCGACCTACGGCTCATCATCCTGTACCAATGCTTCATGCTTTCCGTTATACTCTGACGTTTTGCTATGGACTCAACAACATGACAACATGCAGGTTCGGACTCGGTGACTCTCAGCCCTGCGGACATTGCGTCGATCGCTGCAGCCCTAAGATGGCTCGGTGACTACAGCAGTAGCGCGCCCGTCAGACTACCGGTACTAGCACCTGAGCCAGCGGGAGATCTGCCACGACGTCTCAATAAAGTCGAAGTTGCTTCGTCCATGGTCGCAGATGCTTTTGACAAGGCTCGGTCGCGATAGCCGAAGCTCATGGCCAGATGGCAGCCATGCGCCTCAGATCGGGCTAGACTTGCCCGATCTGAGGATGTGTTTCAGGGAACAACTTCAGTCCGCAACCAACCGCGACTCTTTTCCGCCTCACCACCCTCGACATTCGCCGCCACTGCACCTCCAGCTGTACATCCACCAAGCCTCCGTCCGACCTTCATATGTGCGCCCATTGAAAATCGCCCTGCGGCCAGGCCCCCGACGCCGGTATCCCCCGCCCTGCTGCAAGCCGGGTGGAACCGAAGCTTGACATCGTACGATACGACGGATTGTGGCCTGATCGAAGCTGCACCAGAGCGTCCCAGTCCTCGCCCTCACGAATTGCGGCACATTGGCCCCTGTCCATTTCCTTAGGCGACGCTTACGAAGGAGGAGAGCCTGTCTGCTGGATGTATGGCGTAAGTCGATGGTAGTTGCAGCTGGTAAGTCGCATACTCGAGCCCGTCTCCCACCAGACCGCTGCTCTTCGCTGCAATTCTTGCTGTCGAGTCGCGCACTGCGAGCACGAGCATGGCTTCCACCACCTCTGGCCACTATGATGACATTCTCGAGCTCGAGAAGATCGCCGTGGGACCTTATTGCGTAGAGACTTGCCGTGTGCCTGGGCGTGGTCAGGGCTAACTGCGGGTGAACAGGTATACGATAACTACCGCCCGTCTCCGCCCAGCCAACCACCGGACATGGAGGAGAGCAACTTCCCATGGCTCACGACGGCGGGCAGCGACATGACGATTCCGGCAACTTCAGACTGGAACTCGTGGATGCGCTGGGGGGATGAAACTAAGCCCGTGACATCCCTCCCCAACCCCAGCCAAGAGCTGCCATTCAACCGCCCGCACCCGCACCCGCAACCTCAGTCTCAGACTCACTCCAACCCACCACCCAGTAGCAGCATGCCCATATCCGCCCCGATGTACTCGCAGCCCGGCGTGCCCTTCACCTTTGGCCAGGGCGGCCATGTAGCGCCGGCCTTCGACTTCACCGGCGATGCGCTCAGCTCCCCACACGAAGCGGACGTCCAGCAGCAGCATGACCTCTTCTCGTCGCCCTTGTGGCAGGACCAGCCGCCGATGAACGATGGCACATTTTACCCAGCCTCGCGCTTCAATCCGTCTGCCTTCGCCGGTCCACCCGCACCCGCCTCGACGCCTAGTCTCCACCACAGCCCGGCCTCACTGAACAATGGCAGGGCCAGCTCGTCCTCGTCGCACTCGTCGCCAGAGCCGGCTGCCAACAACAAGAAGCGAAAGTCATCGGAAGACGATGATGACGACGACCTGGACGCAGCACCATCTGGCAAGAAGGAGAGGGGCCAGCCACCAAAGAAGACGGCGCACAACATGATCGAAAAGCGGTATCGGACCAACCTCAACGACAAGATCGCAGCCCTGCGTGACAGTGAGTCTATGCCGACCAATTGATGCACCCTTGCCCCCACTAACATCTCGCAGGCGTACCCAGTCTGCGCGTCATGTCACGACCGGGCGGCACAGAAGAAGACGACGACCCGGAGGACCTCGAGGGCCTCACACCCGCCCACAAGCTGAACAAGGCCACCGTCCTGTCGAAAGCGACCGAGTACATTCGCCATCTAGAGAAGCGCAACAAGAAGCTGCAGGACGAGGTCAACACGCTCAAGGTGCGAATCGAGAGCTACGAGAAGATGGCCATCTCCGGTCCCATGTCTCTAGGAGGGGTTGGCACGCCTGATGGTCCGCGATACCACGAAGACCCCTACATGCACCAATCCCATGGCCTACCCATGGGCGGGCCTCCTCAGGGCATGATACCAGTACCCGAAAATATCGCAGCCTTGCAACGGGGCCTACCGCCACAGCAGCACTACGCCCACGCTTACCCGTCGTCGTACGCGGGAGGCGCCCGTCAGCCCTCTCACGGACCACCCATGGTCAACGGACGTCGCGCGGGTGCAATGATGGGCAAGCTCATGGTCGGTTCGCTTGCTGGCCTCATGGTGCTAGAGGGTCTCGTCGAGCGCGAACAGTCGCAAGACAGTCCAGCTGGCCGCGGCCTGTTTGCGCTACCGATCAACCTTGCCAGTCTCCTCACTCGCAAAGTCTTCATCGGCCCCTCGTCCGTTCAGCTCCCAATCGCAAAGGTGCTACTTGTGTTTGGGGCTTTCTTCTACCTCATTGCACCGTATCTCCTTTCCAAGCCGAAGTCCAAGAGGAAAGCCGCACCTGCAGTCCTTTTGTCGCCTGCGCCATCTCTAGCGTCTCCCGTCGAGGTTCGCCGGAAGGCGTGGCTTACTGCAATTCAAACCGTGTGGGTTCCGCAGCACAACTTCATCCTCGAAGTCGCAGCTCTGGGGCTGAAGACCCTGAAGCTCAGCACTCGCCGAATCATCGGCTGGCAGAGCTACGCATATCTTACCGGCATCACCAAAGAACAAGAGGAAGCTCGCGTCAAAGCTTGGGAGATTGCACTCGATGCTCAGCTTACTGGAGGTGATGCAGAGATCAGCAAGAGCAGGCTCGTCTTGACACTGATGGCCTCTGGTACTCTCCCTGATACGCCAGCACGCCTCATGCTCAAAGCTCTTCACATCCGCGTACTTTTATGGGAGATCGCCAACGCTGGACACGGTCCGTGGTCGATGGTTGACGACCTGAGCGCGAAGCTCGCTCGACGCTACTGGAATTTGGCCCGCAGCGAACACCGAATCGCGGCAAACTTGGCTTCAAAACAAGGCAGCGACGCCGCTCCTCTGCCAGAACACCTGGCTGCCCTAATCGAGAAGGAGTGCGATGAGGTGCTCGTGCATGCCATCGTGCAGCGCGGCTACAACCTGGCATGGAACAGGCCGAGCGCTGAGAAGGCTATCATCGATCCATCCATGGATGGTGTCGTAGAGGACTCTGCCATCTGCTCGCCACTTGATGCCCTTGCCGCATGGCACTCTAGCCTCGTTCTCGCGAAAGCCCTCGCAAATACTTTGGCCACAAAGAGCACATCACCCAAAGACAGCGTCATTTCGGAGCTCGAACACGCTGTTCTGTCCGCGCCGCCAAATTCACAAGCCCAGCTACGTGCCCTCGTCGCTCAAGCCGTCGTGCTCGACGACGACCGCAACGTCCGTATCGAAGCTGCTCTCGATGCCCTACCCAGCACATCTACCTCCAACGCCGTGGGCCTCATGAACATCGTCGACAACGCGCCTGTCGCCACCGACGTTCGCAAGGCCCTCACGCTAGCCAAATGTCTCTCGCTTGTCGCCTCACCATCCGTCGACACACGTCGCCGCGCTATCTTCGTCGTCAACAACACTTACCTACCCGAAATCACCACCACACTTTTGTCTCTCGTCGCAGCGCACAAGGTGCTTATGCTATTTATGAACGACAAGGACCTGCAGTCTGAAACGAGCGCCGGCTTGGAGCGCATCGCGAAGAGTCTGCGTATGTGGGTCGGGCACGAGACGGGCAGGCGTAGTGGGCTGGGCAACAAGGTGCGCAGACGCATTGTGGAGGCGTGTCTGGAGGCTAGTGCCAAGCTGGTGGGACTCAAGGAGAGGGAGGATGTTGATGATGGGTATGTGAGTGCGAGTACGAAGGATGAGGATTAGACGGCTTTTCTTGTGTCTTGCATTATCACGGGGAAAATGGCGTTACTTGGCGGATACCACTTGTGCATGTCTTTGATCGGTTAATGGGAGGACATCTGGGCTCGCCCTTCACTCGCCCCATGAGGCTGTTTATGTGTTAATTTTTTTGACTTTATGGTCATGGGATGTTGGGACATTTACCATGTCATAACTAGCTTGGACATTGCTGGTAGCAAATCAACTTCTCGGTCCAAGCGTTGTTGAGTGAAAGCTGGAATGAACTGCCTCGCATGTCAATTACAATTGGATATCACAGCATGGAAGAAGAGTATATCTTAATGTAGTTGGTATGTGTCATTGTGGCTGAATGCCTGCGAGCTAGCTGAAAGATGCTAGGTGAGGAGGCTATGTGTGGTGTATATATACGGTGTCGTCAATGCGACTCTCCTGGCCTTGAGGCCTGACCCATCTGGAAGAAAATATTACAAGTAGAAACTGCATGCCGCACAGCTATGACGTGATAAAGAGTAAGGCATCGCAACGCCGAAGACGGAGAAAGTAAAGCAGCGAGAAGAGCTGGTCGGACATCCGCTCACACGCTATCCCTTCCAAGCGTCCGCTGCGAGAATCCAAACTCACGCCCGATATCCAGATCCTCATCATCATGAGTCGTACTCTTCCTCGGCGACGCCGGCGCGCTATCCACGCTCTTGTGCAGCGTGGCGCATGTACACACGCTCATCTGGCGACTCTTCTCAACAGCTGTGCTCGAGTTGCTGCCAACCGTCGAGCCAGGAGCCGAGCGGTAGAATTCGTTCTGAATGAGGCGATGGTGTCCGTCTGGTCCTTTCGTCGCGATGGCCGTTTCGTTGACGACGCCGGCCCAGATAGCGGAGAGGGGGAGGAAGATGCAGACGACGGTCAGGACTTGGGAGCCGAGTTCAGGGACGTCGTCTTGGAACTGGAGGGTTGAGAAGATTGCTGCGTGGTGTTAGCAAGGTACGTGATAAGGAAGAGGTGAGCGGAGGCTTACCTGGTATGATGAGCGTCTGACAGCCCATGATGAACACGATTTGCATGGGTCCGAACTGCGGCATCTTGAGCTTGCGGCGCTGGAGGATGGCGTGCCCGAGCTTGTACGTGAAGACGCAGCTGAAGACCCAGATGGAGACTGCTTGCGTGATGTACGACGTCAGAGCGACATGGTCGTACGCATAGAATTTCTCGCGGTTGAGATTGACCCTGGTGCTGAGGATCACAAAGGCGAACTTGTAACCCGTGGCGACCAGCGCCATGAGCGTCGTGACGCCCATGATGATGAAGCGCTGAGCCGGCGCCGTAGTGATGCAGACGACGTAGACTTGAAGGCTGAGCGAGATCATGACGAGGATGGTGACGATGAGCGAGAACGTGTTCATAGCGACGAGGGTACCTTCATCGCGGTGCGAGACATTGTCGAAGGCGTCCAGGAGCTGCGAGTACGGGTTGAACCATGTGCTTGTGACGAAGCAGCTCAGAAGCACGCATCGGATGGCGTTGGTGACCAGGCAGAGCATGTTGATGATGAAGATGGAGGACTTGCGCTTCTCGGCTCGGGTGAGGAGGAGCAGGACGAGGAGGAGGATGAAGGAGGCGCCGATCTGGGCACCGTAGCTGATGGCCAGGCGTGCGCCGTAGATGCGGAGGTGGTTGAAGGCTTCCATTGGGATGTCTACCTTGCTGTTGTCGGGCGCAGTGACGGTGACTGACTGCGTCCATGAGTTGAAGTCGGGCGAAGATGTGGGATTCTCCATGTCGGACATGTTGAGGAGTGGATGTGGAATGGTCTCGTGAGGTTGTGGGGTTGAGCAGTTGGAGTGACGGTCGGATGTGGACAGAAGAGAAGAAGAGAAAGGTGGGTGTATGAGAGTGCAAAGGAAGGAAGTAGCCAACAAGAGCGAGATGATGTACTCGACAGGCTACTTGCGTATAATAGCAAGATTTCAGGTGCAGTTCGTTGGCAGAAATCAGAAGTAAACATTGTCCCCTGCGGAGGGGAAGGAGCATTGGGGAGAACAATGGTAAGGACGATCCGCCGCCACGCAAGAGCCAGCGAGATACCTCTATCACCCAACTAAACTTCATGAGAACAATTGTACGGGTAGGTTTGAGACAGTTCGAAGTGCTTGCTATTGTTCTTCGCCGCTTTCACTTACTCGTACAGACGTGCTCCGACTGCATTATTTCGCTTGGACAGCGCACTTCCAATCCAGACGACGTCGAGAGCTCTCCTGTCTCGCACTCGATCGACGCAGGCCTCAGCTGTTGCTGTTTGCGGACGTGAGGCTTTGGAGAGGTGGAAGTCCTTACTATTGTTCTTGAACACTTCGCGGGTCAAAGCTTTGAGATCTCGGACTCGCTCATGCACGCATAAGTCGATACAGAACTTGCACCGCAATAGAAGATCAGAAAAACATGGGACACACGAGAACTGACCGGCGAATAAATTAGTGGCACAGAACGTGGTCGTGGAGGAACGTGAGGTGGATTGCGGGAGGGAAGGCTGCGGCGGGCGCTAATGCCTTTTTGGGTGTGCTGCACGTCATTAGCGTAGCCGCGATGAAGCAGGCAGCCAGGTGCCTACCCGTCGATTTCGCGTTCAACACCTCCTCGACGCGTCAAGTCAACCCACAACCGCGACAATGGGCTGGATAATGCGAGCTGAGGGACCGGCTGCAAGGAGTCTGGCAGTCCCGGATGTCGCACACATCGTCACCATGGGCAAAATGCTGAGCGTCGTCGCCACCGACTTCAATGCCCTGCATGCTACGGAGTTCGGACGGATTAGTCAGCATTTCTGCACACAAACATTGGTACATTTGCTGATCAGGTAAAAGCCGTTACGCCAGCCGGCGCCAAGCTAGAAGCTGTCCAGCGAGGGCTGAGCATCCTGCCTGGCTCCGCTGCGGGAGATCCGCATACAGCACCGTATGAGTTAAAGTCACTCGCCGAAGAGCGCTCAGAGGCTATCTTCCTCCGACATGGAGACATTGTCAAAGCCCACGACGCGAGAGGAAGTGTCACCTGCACGTGGAGTGAGGTCGAGCCCGAAGTCCAGGTCAACTCTTCCGCAGCAGCTACAAATGGCGTCGATGCCATGGATGGTGTTGCTGAAACTCCTGAGGATGAGACCGAAGATGAAGACCTCGATAACATTGACAAAACTCTTACTGCAGTTCAGGCGACGCAAACCAAGTCAGAGCCAAATGCTACCCCGTTGTTGTCCAACCAACGCTCAATAGTCGTTCAAGAGACACCGACCGCTGCCCGCACGAACGGCGTGCCAGAACTCAGCATGTCTTCACATATCACTCAACCAGCTCTTGGGAAGTCACCACTTACGCCGGAGCTGGAGCCTGAACCAGAGCTCGAGCCCGAGCCATACTCTACTGCTCGCACTCGACGCTCGCCAGCTGTTATGCAGATTGACGACATCGAAGCAGAAGCCCCAGGGACTGCCGATGTTTCCGATGGTGGCGATGAAGTCATGCTGGAGTCCAAGCCGCAGAAAGAGAACACGCGCCACCCAGAAGTGAGGGTGCCTAAGAAGCGCTCGAGCCCCCCTGAGGACGACGAAGAATCTGATGCAGAGCCTCCAAGCCGAACAAGGAAGCGAGTCAAGAAGACAGACCCTGAAGAAAACGACACCCAGGACAGTCGCCTCAGCAGCATCGCGGTTGACACAACTCCTGCTCCGACTAAAAGCAAGAAGCGCAAGTCGGCTATCACCACCGTTGAAGACGACGAGCAGCAGGACACTCCGTTACGGTCTCAAAGAAGTCAACGCTCGACCTCAGCTGCGACATCCGAAGTTTATCAAGGCGAGACTCCGCGTGTGGCTGCTAGCAATTCTGCTCTCAAAGAAACTAGTCACGCTGTCAAGTTCTTGAGAAAGCAAGGCGGCACGCTGGTGGAGATTGTCAAAGACTCGTTCAACGTGCTTTGGTGAGTTCCCAAGCCTTCGCAGTCTCTTTCAAGAATCGCATGTTAACATCATTCAGTGTTCGTGACGGCGACCTCCACAAGACACCCAAGGTCCTCCAAGCGATCGCTACGGGCACTCCTATCGTGACTGACAAGTGGCTCTCCGACTCGGCTAAGGCTAATCACTTCTTGTCTGTGAATGCCTACTTACCTTCAGCTCCATCGAAGGAGAAAGAGTGGAGATTTAAGCTTGAAGACGTGCACGGTCAGCCCCAAACTCCTTTCGAGGGCTACACTATTCACTTCACCACCGCCCTACACGCTTTGTACAAGCCATTCACAGAGATTGAACAAGTGTGCAAAGCTGCCGGAGCAAAAGTGACCAAGAAAAAGATGGACCAGAAGAACGACAAGGTCATCGTCCTAGCCATGGAAGATGACAAGGAAGCAGACAAGCTCATGGAGGACGGTGTGACCTGTTACAGTCGTGATTTGCTACCACTGAGTATTTTCCGCGGCGCATTGGACCTTGACAGCGACGAGTTCAAGCTCATTCCGGACGCAAAGAAGCAAGCAAAGAAGGCGAGAGCGAAGAAGGGCTAGCCAAGACAACCACTCACCATCGGCCACTGCATTACGCGATGTACGACGTCCCGAAGATGGATGCGGTCATGATTATGGTACACACGATTTCCTTTTCACTGCATAGCAAGAGCGTTACCGGGTGGATCACAGCACTGCGTCTTCGAGTTCATTTCGGCTGCGTATGATTCATCACGAGTACGTACATATACCTAATGAACTGCTTTTCCAGATCACGAGCGTCACAATGTATAGTAGTTAGCGATTCCACTTATTCTGTACCTGTGCCTTGTAATTAGTCCATCCTTGCAGCGTCATGTCGACGTCGGCTTCCGACATAAGCGAGCCTGACCCACCGACCCACGCGCATCCGCAACATCGCTCTGGTGCCATTGAAACCTCAATCTGCCAACGCTTTATTCACCAACACTTTGTATACTCACAAAGCTTCGAACTAGTCAAATCACGTGCCGCACAAGCCACGAGCAATACACCGCACTGCTCACATCCTCCGTGGCGCAATTGGCTAGCGCGTCTGACTGTTATCGATGTAGCGATCAGGAGGTTGGAAGTTCGAGCCTTCCCGGGGGAGCAAGCCTTTTGCCAGTCGTAGGTATGCTGTTTTTTTTGAGGACAGAGTGGGCTGTCTGATGAGGATTTGAGGGCTTGAAAGGTTCGTGTCAGGTTTGCCGTAGTAGTTGGCCGCCGCTTTTTGCTTTAAGGTTTGGGCGTTGGATTGCGCTTGGATGGGAACATTGTGCGAGATGAAGAGAAGCATTTGACGATGTCGATCAGCTGTTGGTCGTTCGTGCGCGCACAGAACGACCTCATTGTGTCATCCATATCGAAACTCGCTGACATTGAGCCAGTGTGAGTATTTCGGACATCTCAAAGAGCGGTTGACCCGCACGCACAGATCGATAATTGAGCAACTTGCCCGGTCGCTTCATGGCAGCATAACCCGAACAGCACCATGTTCTGGATGTGAGTTTGGCAATCCATCTCACGACGGGAGCTCTTATGTTGAAGCCAACGACACAGTGATTTTACGGGCCTCGGGGTCTTGACAACGGCTTTGCAACATTTCTACGTCGCCGGTTTTTGTTTCAGTCTGCGTTGTTTTCGTCGTTGATCGGCTTGATCGTGTTTCTTTGATATTGCTCCTCCTTTCGGTCGATCTGAAGATTCTACCCCGCCGCGAATCTATCCTATCAAGCCACAAGTTCTACAAATGATCATGAGTTGACGATGTGTGACTTGCACAGGTTTTCAGAAACGTTTGCTACAGTACTATCCGTCACCGATCGCGCCGCTAATCGGGAGAAGAGTTGGAATCAGACTCGTTGTGGCCAGTGAAAGCATCATCGTTTGATGGGACGACATTCGAAACATGCACAACACTGGAAGGGGCCGACTACAGATGCAAGGAAGTAGATTGGAGAGAGAACCGGTTGAAATGAAAGTTAGAGATGGAATTGACACGACTGTGCGGGTCAGAAATGAGTGAAGTACAAATGACCGTGGATGAAGACGATGAGACTAAGCGGAAGGCGATACGCATCATGTCTTGCCCCCTTTTGCACAGCAGAAACGGCAAACTCCCCGGAGAAGAAATGACGAGGCGCACATGCCGGCCAGCGGCATGCCAAGAGGCAGCTGTTGTCGAAGTGCACTCGAAGTGCCATGAGTCTGAACAGAGCTTTCCGAAATCTTTTAACTTCAACCTCTCGTGTGATCCTCTAGTGTTCCCTTACGCATTTCACCTCTCACTGGCCATGACCACGATTCCCTCGCTCTCGATGCGGATGTCTCGTTTGCTCAGCTGAACTTGACGGTTGATAATGCTGCGTCGTCTCTTCTTCTCGGTTCCCATGCCACATTCCCGGGTGCTGGACATTTGGCACGAATGGTGGAGCGGTAGGGTCCGGCGAAGATGATGCCGCAACATGAGATGAGCTCGTCGCCACCGAACCGTACCACGGAAACGCATTTACTGGTGTCATCGTCTCAGCACTACTTGAATAGAAAGGTGCTTGACATACGGTAGACGTTGATGATCCGGACTGCTGGGTCGACGCAGGTGTCTGAGTCTGTGATTGGGACTGCGATTGAGAAGTATGGGTTTGTTGTTGTGCGGCCTGGGCTTGGAGCTGCTGTGATTGCTGGGTTGCGATTGGCACCGGGGAGGAGAAGACGTTGGGAATCATTGGATGAGGAAGTTGGTGGTGGGATGCTTGGTGGGTGGGTGAAGTAGATGTGGTCGAGTTTGGATCTGTGTGAGCTGCTGGGGAGGTTATGTCTCGTTCCTTCCGTTGACTTTATACATCTATTCGACTCATTCCGTATACATCTTACTGCCATCACCAGATCAGATTCTACATGTTGTTATCCCATTGAAGCTTTCTTCGTGCAGGCTTTAGGTAATCACACAGACGCATCCAAATCCGCCTCGCCCCTACTAAAGTAATACCACAACCAGCAAGCATCTGGAGCCGTATCCCGCGCTGCGGACGCGTCATTGGTCAACCGGTCAAGACTCCAAGATCGAATAGCGTCCTCGTGGTTGCGTCGTGCCAGTTCCTGACACCCCTGCCATCTTACCGAGCTACCTAGCCACAAATCGCCACGCTTCAGCCGCGTAGGGCTTGGCCAGGTGGAGTTCCACTTTGGGTCAACGGTCTGCGGTCGGGTACCTGACTGCCGTTTGTAGGGCTGTGGGAGGGACCGATGGGACGGTCGAAATTTCTGAATTCTAATGTTATTGGTTGGTGTGCGTGGAATTGGGGACACGGTGTGAGGCGGCCTGACTGTGTCTGTCACTCGGTGTGCGGCCTTTCCGGATAGTCGAGACTGATGGCAATGCTTGACGAAGACTACTTGTAGCAGTAGATCATCATGTCCTGGCTCTTACACGGAGCGCGTCGATTGTTGTTGTCGTATGGTCGCGTGATGTTAAGTGTCCCGACCACTAGTGAGGAACGTATCACAGCCCTGTGTTGCGGTTCCAAGTCTGCTCGATGCTGCCTGCAAAGGGAAGCGGAACATCGTCGTGGGCCTCACGGGTCAGGCAGGTAGGGGCGACGGAGCTCCCTAAGTAGGGCAACCTCGCGCCCACCGGTACGCTACGATGAGCAGTATCACGCATTTTCCTATGTCGCCGCGGAGTGTTGTCAGAGTGAACAGGATCTTGTCGTTGTGGTACATAAAGCGAAAACGCCCACATTGAAGCGCTAGTGCTGAGATTAGTGCGCGTCACGTGCCCACGTGCACCACGTCGCGTCTTTTCCACCCCACCCTCACAACTCCACAACCACAACCACACATACGCATCCCAACAAACCAACCACCACACACACCCCGACCCCCCAAAATGGACCATCCCCAAACCCCCCGCATCCTCGCCTCCCACCTCCAAGCCTTCCAGCACCGCATCGTACGCATCCTCGGAAAAGTAGTCCAGCTACGCGGCGAAACAGCCGTCGTCGACGCGGGCGGTAATGTCGATGTCATACTGAATCGGGTAAGTCGTCAGCACGTCGTAAACTGGAATGCTTTGGCGGAATTGAATTCGAAAACGACTTGAGCGGGTGTCAAGACGCGAGATTTGGTTTGTTTGGATGTGAATTTCAAAGCACATTCCACAATATTCTACGACTTCATCTCCCCCTCCCACCTATCCTCTCCAAGACACACACTCACACCATCCACCAACCAGGACTCCCACCTATCCGTCGGCCACGCCGTCGAAGTAATCGGCAAAGTCGACCAGAACCTCGCGCTCAAAGTCCAAGCGAGTACAGACTTCGGCACGAATATTGGTAATTCCTTCGTCCCCATCCTGCCGAGTTTACTGCGATTGTGCTGACATATGTGGGTAGATTTCAATGCTGCGAATGCGGTGGTTGAGGCGACGCATAGGCATAAGGGGATTTTTTATGATTGAGCGGTGAGGGGGAGTGGGGTTTGAGGAACGGAGGAAGGAAGCAATGTCATGCGATGAATAAATGTACATTCTACAACGAGCGAAACTGCAGCGCTCTTCCAAACGCCCAAGTATAGGTATCAAAATAGGTATACGCGAAACTCCAAGCCCCAGTTCCCTCCCCCATTCCCACCTGTACAACAAACTACAACTCGTTTCCAAAAAACTCTTACACCTACACAGCACTGTACGTACAAACTCAAAGCTTACTCCGCACAGCCTCAAGCCGAAACTTAATATCCTTAAGCTGTTTCCCCACCGGCTTCCACATCTCAAACATACCCAACAACTCCTCTACTTCCCGCCCCAACTCCTTCTTCACAAATTCTTCCTCCAGCAACCCGCGCATAGCCCACGGCAGGAAAAACGGATTCGGATTCGCGCTCGTGGCACTCGGTGCGTAGTCCTTCACACGCAGCTTGTACAAGTCTTTCGTGTCGGGCTTCTCGCCTACGATGGGTATATTTATGCCTTTAAAGCTACCGGATGTAGATGGGCGTTCCTTGGCTGGGATGGGAAGAGTGGTTGTTTCGAGCGCGTGTTGGACTGCGAGGGCGTACACGGCGGGGTCTTCGTAGACGCGCGAATGTCCCTCGCCGCCATATAATGAGCCCGCCAGCGCGGGCGACAGTTCGTGGATCAGGCCGTGGTCCGGTAGCCCGAGGTTGCGCAGCTTGAGCGTGAAGCCGACAAGGTGGGTGAGGAAGTCGGGGGCGTGGATGCGGCCGTCGACAAAGACGGCACGGTAGATGTAGGGGTGGGAGAGGGTGGAGAAGGTTGAAGACTGTGGCGGTTAGCAAAAGAACTCGGATCGAAATGTGGGTGTGCGCTTACCTCGAGCGAGACCAGTTGGTCGTCAATACTCCCTACGTAAAAGATCCGCACACCAAAGCGCAACGCCTCGTCTAGAGAGGCTAGATACATCTGGCTCACCAAGCTCTTCGGATTGCTGAATTCGAACAGCTCGGCGGCCGTGGGGCCGAAGTACTTGGTCTTGTACTCGATGAACGGGCCCATGTTGACGCCTGCCATGGCGCAAATACCAATGCGAGTAGCGTTAACGCAGCCGAATTGGATGAGCTTGGCGACGAGCATCATGGCTACGGGTACGCCTTGCGAGTGGCATGCGACGAGGATGAAGTCTGCCTGCTTAATGTGGTCAATCCAGTTCAGCAATAGCTTCCACAATGTGTTGACACGCTCGGCGATAAAGCCTTCGCCTTCTAGTGCGATCTGCTCGATCTCGGGTGAGTAGCCGCGCGCTTCGGTCCAGTCTTTGATGGCGGCGGCGGCGGCGTTGGCGAAGCGGATTGACGTGCCTGTGGGCTGGCCGAGTACTTTCTGGATGATGGGAGCAGGGAAGAAGCCGTGCACACCGATAGCGACCGCCTTCTTAATGCGCGGTGGCGCTGGGTTGATGTGCAGGTGAGGCATTGGGCTCTCGTTGCCGAGGAAGTATTGCCGTATCTGTTGCCAGAAGTTGGGCTGTTGGACCAGCTGGTATGTGGTCTTGAACTCGGGCAGGAGAAGGTTTGGCGGCTCTTGCTTGGCCTTGACTGTTTTTGGCGCTGGCTGGGCTGCGGGCGCGGGTTCTGTCCGTGTAGGTTCTAATACCGGTGTGGCATCTTTGCTAGCAGCTGGAGTGTCGATCAGCGAGACATTGGACTTGTTGTTTGGTTTCGAGCGTCCTCTCAATGATTGAATAGACTTCTTCGCAAGCGACACGGCCTTTGTGGGCTGTGGCACTTCCTTCGCAGCACTCGTGTCTGCTTTTTGAGTCTCGTCCTGCGGCTGTTCCTGTTCGTTGAACTGGGCTGCCTCCGGATGCGACTGCGATGGAGTGTTGTAGACGGCCACCTGCCCGACATGCTTCTGCGGCTCACCGTTCGCTGCAGCGTTGTCTTCTGGCTTCCCTCGGTACCAGAATGCCCAGGCCGACGGCTTCGTGGGAGTAGTGGCGGTAGTTGTCGCAGTCTCGGTTGCTCCTTCAGCTGTCGTGAGTGTCGCCGTCTCTTGCGAGGTCTGTGGCGATGGATCCGGGGCTGGCTGTGCTGCGGGTTCGTCTGGCTTCGGTGCTGGTGTCTCATCGCTGGGAGGGGCTTCAGCTTCGGGAGGGTTCGCCTGCGCATTCTGTGCGCTAGTCCATCGCCAGAACCATGATGAAGCGGACGCGTTCCTGGCTTGCGCCTTGGATGTAGCAGAGGGTGCGTCCTTGCTCTCGGCGCTTTCACTCGCAGGTTCCGCTGGCGATACGACTTCCGTGTCCTTTACCTGCTCATTGGTCTTTGCGGCCTCGATCACCTCCAAACCCTTTGTCTTCGCATCGGCCTCTTCTGAGGGTGTGGGTCCGGGTAACGGTGTGGTTTGCGCCTCCTCGATGCTGCCCTGCGCGACACTCCTCGCCTTGCCTGCTTCTGCGTATCCATCAGGCCGTGACCACCAGCTCCGCCAAGCCCAAGTATTCGCAGCTTGTTCCGAGGCAGGAATCGCGGGAGGCGGTGGTAACGGAGGCTCGTCGATGGTAGGCACTGTGGCTTCGCGCTCTTCCTTGGCTGGCTCCTTCGCGTGTGCTTGCTTCGCTTCTTCGGTGAGGCCGTCCGAAGACACGTTGACCTTGGTGATGGACGTCGGCAGGGCATCGCCTTTGCTCGACTTGCGCTTGGTGAGGAACTTGGTAGGCGAGTCGTCCCTCGGCTTCCTGGCTTGCTCACCAGGCAGCTCGCCCGCGGCACCTCCGCGCACGCCGATGCTCTCTGTCACGGTGTTGACCACGGCCGGCGCCTTTGACCGCCAGCTGCCCGAGCCACTCAGCCACTTCTTGCCCTTGGGTGTCTGCGTGCCGGTTGTCGTGGGCGTCGTCGCGCCATTTGAGGTGCTTGTCGACTCTGCTAGCGATGTGCTGGAGGGCGCATCGGGCAGTGTTCTGTCGGCGGTGGTGCTCGCGGTGCTCGAATCAGGTGCTACATCGGGCGCCTGGGTGTTTGGCTTCGACTTCTTGCGTGGGTTCATTCGGGCGGGGAGGGAGACGGAGCTGAGCAGGCGAAAGGGCCTCTAGGGGGTGTATTAGCATATGCAGGGGGTGTGAAGGCGGCCGTGTGCACCTTCAGTCGTCCCGAATCGGACGGGCTGGATTGCTTGCCTGCCATGAGTGAATGACGAATGACGCAGCGCACGCGCCTTTCTGCCGCCAGCCACCGCCTGCCGGGGGAGACGCGGAGATCAATGGGCCCAAAAATTGTTCGCGAACTTTTTGCGGGCAGCCAACACCACCGCCCACCGCAACGATGGCGATCCAGAAGAAGGTGCGCTCACTTAATATGACTATCAATATGAGTGCGCTAATGTTCTCAAGCATGGAAAAGGTCGTCTCGACAAGTGGTACAAGCTCGCAAAGGAGAAGGGCTACCGCGCGCGTGCCGCCTTCAAGCTGATACAGCTGAACAAGAAATACAACTTCCTCGAAAAGAGCAAGGTCCTGATCGATCTCTGCGCCGCGCCCGGATCATGGTGTCAGGTCGCTTCCGAGGTGCGTATAGCGAAGACTCGATTCACCGCCCAGTACTAATATCAAACTTCAGGTCATGCCCGCGCATGCCCTCATCGTCGGCGTCGACCTTGCGCCAATCAAGCCCATCCCGCGCTGCATCACCTTCCAGAGCGACATCACCACCGACAAGTGCCGCGCCACCCTCCGCGGCCACCTCAAGCACCTCAAGGCCGACTGCGTGCTGCACGATGGCGCCCCCAACGTCGGTACCGCCTGGGTGCAGGACGCCTTCACCCAGGCCGAGCTCGTGCTGCAATCCATGAAGCTTGCCACCGAGTTCTTGGTGGAAGGCGGCACATTCGTTACAAAAGTCTTCCGCTCCAAGGACTACAATGCGCTGCTGTGGGTCTTCAACCAGCTCTTCACCAAAGTTGAGGCGACCAAGCCACCCTCCAGTCGAAACGTCTCCGCCGAAATCTTCGTCGTCTGCCGCGGCTACAAAGCCCCCAAGCACCTCGACCCCAAGTTCCTTGATGCACGCAGTGTTTTCGCTGAGCTTGCCGAGCCGGCTCCCAACAACGAGGCCAAGGTCTTCAATCCCGAGAAAAAGAAGCGAAAGCGTGGCGGTTACGAGGAGGGCGACTGGACACAGTTTCACGAGGTGCCCGTCTCAGAGTTCATCCAGACCACAGACCCCATTGCCATGCTTGGTAGCCTGAACAAGCTCAGCTTCGAACAGCCCGCGAACGGCGATGTCGCCATTGCCACCATTGATAAGCTTAAGGAGACCACGAAAGAAGTCAGAGACTGCTGCGCGGATCTCAAGGTTCTGGGTCGAGCTGATTTCAAGCGCCTCCTCCGATGGCGACTCAAGGTACGCGACATCTTCGGCTTCTCAGCCAAGAAGAAGGAGGAGGAAGAGGCCAAGGCGAAGGAGGCTGAGGAGGAGACCGAGGTCGCCGAGATTGAGGACATGGACGACGAGATGAAGCTGCAGGAAGAGCTGGAGAAGCTCAAGGACAAAGACTCGAAGACCAAACGGAAGGCACGACGCACCGAAAACGAGCGAAAGCAAAAGGAGATCGTCCGCATGCAGATGAACATGACAACACCATACGAAATCGGTCTCGAGCAAGCGGGACCCCAGGGCGAAGATTCCATGTTCGCACTAACGGCCGTGGACAAGGCTGGCGCTCTCTCAAAGATTGCGAAAGGCAAGATGGGCACAATTGTCGAGCGCGAGAAAGCGGAGTCCAGTGAAGAAGAGCCGGAGACAGACGACGAGGAAGACCATCTGGAGCGCGACCTCGACGACATGTATGGCGAGTATGTGGAGCGGAGATCAGAGCGGGACGCCAAGTACCGCGCGAAACGAGCGAAGCAGCAGGGCGGCGACGGCGAATGGCAAGGCTTCTCCGACGACGATGGAAAGGCGGAGAGCAGCGACGACGATCTCGTTCAGGATGAAGATGATGACAGCGACTCCAGCGATGATGAAGGCCCCAAGAAATTGATCACCGATCTGGTCAACGAAGACGGCACGAAAAGAGCTCTCACAAGGCGAGCAGAACGTTTCTTTGACCAGGACATCTTCAAGGGTATCGATGGCTTAGACGACATGGAAGAGGACGACGACAGTGGCATCGATGTCGACGCAGATGTCGACATGGAGGACGTTGAGGACGAAAAGCCCGAGATTGAACTACCCACCCGCCCCGCCAAAAAGCTCTCACCACCGCAACCCACCGCCTACGACTCCGACTCCTCAGACGACGACAAAATCGAAGAAGTCAAGCGCGACGAAACCCAATGGGAACAAGACGACATGCCCATGAAAAACGGCAAGCCCGACATCGACATCATAACCGCCGAAGCCATGACGCTCGCCCACGCCATGGCCACCGGTAAGAAAACCAAACACGACCTCCTCGACGACTCCTTCAACCGCTACTCCCTCCGCGACGTCGACGGCCTCCCCGACTGGTTCCTCGACGACGAAAACCGGCACTCCAAAATGCAGCGCCCCGTCACGGCCGCCGGGGCATCCGCCATCAAAGAAAAGCTCCGCGCCCTCAACGCCCGGCCCATCAAGAAAGTTCGCGAAGCCCAGGCCCGCAAGAAATTCAAGGCCGCGCAGCGACTGGAGAAATTGAAGAAGAAGAGCGCGTTGCTGGCGGATGAGGAGGGCATGACGGAGAAGGAGAAGGCGCAGAGTATTGCGCGGTTGATGTCCAGGGCGTCGAAGAAGAAACCCAAGCAGAAAGTCAATGTTGTTGTTGCGAGGGGTGGGAATAAGGGAATAAAGAGTAGGCCCAAGGGCACGAAGGGGAAGTATAAGATGGTGGATGCGAGGCTGAAGAAGGATGTTAGGGGCGAGAAGAGGGCGGCGAAGAAGAGGAAGTGAGTGGGTTGGGTAGTGGGTAGACAAAAAGAATTGGACGATTTGATTTGAGATGGGAAGGTTTTTTGTTCGCGCAATGAGTCCTGATGAGTGAGTATATGTGGATGAGATGAAGATGTTAGAAGTTCGTGCTGGGAACGCGGTATGTTGTTCGCTTCACTCCTCTTCCCTACTCTCACTCATAAAGCCGCACCCGATGCTAGTAGCGACCTGTTTCTCGCATACTTTTCTACCGCGTTCCTGAAGTCATGATCATATCTTTGGGCCTCGCCATACGTTTGCGAAGGCTGGGGTCCGAGTCGCTGAGAATCTGCTTGCTACACCAGCACTTCGATGATCCTGATGACTTGAGACAAGCAAGTACTAACTGTCGTTCATCAGAGGACTCACGAGGGACCAGCAATCGCGTTTGTCTATCGTCACGAGACCCGACAACCACAGATGGACGACAAGGCGCAGTGGAACCTCAAAGGCAACGTCAGGTTCCTGGATTCATCAAATGTTACTCAGAGACTCAGCTACTACATGATCGAAGGTCCTGATCTGGAGGATCCTGAGAACACCGTTGCCAACTACCAGGCTTCCATCGAAAAGCAGATCAAGACTTTCGAAATCC
>Ga0265780_10001633_pt1 | contig 31280 bp, 29 predicted proteins | sample P1T30metagenome_FD_192432 | JGI IMG/M metagenome (GOLD analysis project Ga0265780, IMG submission 192432) | Plant litter microbial communities from East Loma Ridge, Irvine, California - P1 T30 | ecosystem: Environmental > Terrestrial > Plant litter > Unclassified | place: USA: California... | reverse complement strand
AAGGCCGAGCGCCTGGAAGTGGGCGCGCGCCTGGGCGAGCTGCAAACCCTGACCAAGAACGCGACGGTGGCGCGCACCCGCGCCGACACCGTGTGGCAGAACGCGCGCATGGCCTTGTCGGAAGCGGAAGCGGGCCTGCGCCTGAACCACCGCCGCCAGATCGAGCAGCGCGCCGAGCACGCCAAGGCCTTGCTGGGCATGCGGCGCGAGTGGCGCACGATCCCGGCCAACTGGAAGAACCCGGTGCGCCGTGCGGCGCTCGTGGCCCAGCATCAGAACGCGCACCAGGTGAATTTGCGCTTGTCGTCGCTGGAGCATGCACTGGCGCGCGACGATTGGGAGCTGGACGCCACGGTCATCGACCAGTACGCGCGTTTGAACGAGCAGCTGTCGGGGCGCCAGACCGAAACCGAAGAGCGCCGCTACCAGAATAACCGCGCCATCGAAGCCACCGGCAACGCACGCGGCGCCTACATCGAGCGCCTGCGCTATACGATCAAGACCTACTCGAAGAACATCAAGGAGCTGGGCGAGCTGGCGGGCATCGACGTCCAGGCTGACCCGGTGCGTCTGGAGAACGACGACGTGCAACTGGCGCAAGCCGGCCTGCACGTGCGCTTCAAGTTCGACGGCAAGGACCAGATCGGCATGAACGACGGCGAGGCCTCGGGCGGGCAGCAGGTGATGAAGTCGCTGGTGCTGTTGATTGGCTTGCTCAAGTCGGAAGAAGGCTCGGGCGGCTTCGTGTTCATCGACGAACCGTTTGCGCACCTGGATATCCGCAACATCCAGCTGGTGGGCGAGTTCCTGAAGAACACCGACGCGCAGTATTTGATGACGACGCCACTGACGCACAACACCGACGTGTACGACCCTTCGGAACTGACGCTCATCACGAGCAAGAAGAAGAAGGACACGCAGTGGGCGCAGCCGATCTTCGTGCTGCAGCGACGGAAGGAAGAGGCGAAAGCCGCTTGATAAGTGAAGGGGCCCGGTGGGCCCCTTTTTTTTATGATGAAACCCCGGTGGCGTTATCGGTTTGCTCTCGATGCGGTGGCGGTGTTCATGGATTTCGATGAAAACGCGGTTCCGGGCATGCGGATTTCCGCGTGGGCACGGGGTGCCCACCGTACGGTCACCATCCGGGTGCTAACAACGAATCGGCTACCATACGGTCGCCATTTCGGATGATAACGGCGAATCGGCTGATTTTCGTAGGGTGGGCACTTGTGCCCACGCGGTGATGAACATGCGACCACGGAACGCTCGACAACATCTACCAGAACCAATACTCACGCAGCCACGCAAAATAGCATCCCCGCGCCGCCAAAAGATCACCCCAGCTCAATAGCACGACGCAGCTTGCGCCGCCACACCAGCAGCCCCACCGAATACGCCAGGAAGTACCCCCCGGTCAGCCCCACGCACAGCATGCTCAGCGGACTGTCGGTAAACCGCGGTGCCGTCCCGCCCGACCCCTGCAGCGTGTACAGCTCGAACGCGATGTACAGGATGCGCGCAATCAGCACCATCGCCATCACGATCCCCAGCCGCATCGGCGGCGTGAAGTAGTAACCCTCCTGGGTATCCTCGTAACGCGTGCGGCGCAGCGCGAACACGCCCCAGAACACGCCCAGTGCCGCACCGGCGGCCAGCGCCGCCAGCTCCATCGGCCGGGCAAGCACCTGGGCCAGCGGCACCAGCACCAGTCCCCCGAACACCAGCACGCCGGTGTAATGGCGCGACATGATCGAGCGCTGGCGCGCCATCTGCGTTTTCAGGCGCGAGTAAATGCGCCAGACGAGGATGGGCGTGAGGGCGAGCAGGGCGAGGGTGGTGATGTTCATCGGGATCGAAAGCGGCCGGTTGAGTCGAAGCGGCCATTGTAAACGAGGGGAGGAGGGAGCGATGACACGCGGGCGGCGGCTAGAACGGGCGCGTGATAAGGTAATGACATCATTATCCAGGAGAACCCGACCATGATCCCAGTCCTGCCAGTACCGCTACGCTTCCACCGCGCACCTGATCCGGTGCCCGTCGAAGAGCCGCTGCAAGACCCCTTCGACACACCGCATCCGCACCACACTCCGGTCCATACGCCCCAGAACGAGGACCCCGTCCCCGATCCGAAGCCGAGCATTCACTAATCAATCAAACGCCCACGCATACAGCACATCGAGTGCCGTATTCGTCCCGGTCTGGAACTGCAAGGTCCAGCGCGGGTTGAGTTTATAACGCAGGCGCACCAGGCTCGACGCCGTGGTCGCGCCTTGCTCGAAGCTCAGGTAGGCACGCGAGGAAATCCGCTTGCCCACCGTGACCACCGTGTTCGCCAGGCCCTCGGCGTCGCCGTTGCGGCCCTGGCCCACGCCGAGTTCGTCCACGCCCAGCGAGTTGGCCAGCTTCGAGGTGATGCCGCCGGTGCCGCCCTTGCCGCCCAACAGGGCGCCGGCCGCGGCACTCAGCACGTCCTTCTCGTTGCCGCTCGTGCCTTCCATGCCGTGGCCCAGCACCAGCCACGACAGCTTCTCGGAATCCGGCACCGACGGCGTCGACACCAGTTTCGCCACCGGCGCCTGCGCCGTGCCGGTCACCTGCACGCCGGCTTCGACGTTCGTCTCGCTCAGCTGCGTGCCTTCCGGCTGCTTGCGCACGGCCAGCACGTCGAGCGACGGGTTGTCGTAGCGGCCGTTGAAGGTGAGCACCCCGCGGTCGATGGTCAGCTTCTGGCCATACGCCGCATACTGGCCACTGGCGACGCGGATGGTGCCGTTCACGCGCGGGTCGCCGTTGCCCACCATGCGCACGCGCGCACTGCCGGCCAGGTAGGCATCGATGCCCAGGCCGCGCAGGTGGAAGTCGTCGCCCAGGTCGGCCGCCAGGTTGATTGTGAGCGGCATCTCCGCTTCCTTCTTCTGCGGCGCGGCCGGTGCGCCGCGGCCCAGCACGATCACGTCTTCGGAAATCGTCGGGCGGCCCTGCGGCGCGAATTCGATCAGGGCGCGGTCGGCCTTGAAGTTGCCGTCCAGGGCGAAGCGCTGGGCGTTGCGCACCAGGTTGGCCTCACCCGAGACGATCACCGTGCGGTCCGGGCGCGACAGCGCTTCCAGCTTGTTCGCCACCAGGCGCAGCTGCATGGCGCCGTCGGTCCCGAAACGCACCGAGCCATCGGCCGTGGCATTGCCCTGCACGCCTTCCAGGTAGAGGCGCTGCAGCACCAGGCGGTCGCCTTCGAGCTGCGAGCGCAGCTGGCCGTTGCGCAGGCGCACGCCTTGTTCCGGCCAGCGCACGGCGAGGGCGTCGCCGTTCACGGTGCCGTTCAGCGACGGCGTGCCGATGGTGCCGCCGGCCGTCAGGTTGGCTTTCAGGCTGCCGTCGAGTTCCAGGTCGCGCTGGCCGGCGAGCGGGGCCAGCCAGGCGATCGAGGCCATGTCGGCGACCGCCGTCATGCGCAGCGGGCTGTCGGCGTCGACGCGGCCGTTCAGCATCTGCACGGTGCCGTCGACGCGCGCCGAGCCGGTACGGGTGCCGTCGAGCGCCACTTGCGTACGCAGCGAGCTGCCCTGCACGTCGGCGCGCAAATCCAGCGTGCGCAGGCCCAGGGCCACCGGCACGTCGGCGCCGACAATCGCATCGCCGCCTTCGCGGAACACGTGCACGCCGCCGGCCAGGGCAGGGGCGCCGCTGCCATTCGCCACGCGCATGTCGAGCGACCAGTCGGCGCCCAGCGTCAGGTTGCCCTGCACGTTTTCACGCAGGGCAGGCGAGAACTGGGCGATGTAGTTCAGCGGCACACCGGCCGCCGCGCCGCGGCTGTTCCAGCGCGGGCCTTGCTTGGTGAGCGAAGCGATGTTGATGGTGCCGGTCGGGAGCTTGATCACCGCGCCATTGAATGCCAGCGACTCGGGCGAAGCCAGGCCGGCCACGCCGGCGCCCGGCGCCACGCCGATCTTCAGGGGCACAGGTTGGGCCAGGGTCATCGCATAGCGGCCCTTGTTCTGCAGGGTGGCCAGGGTGCCGTTCCAGGCATTCCCGCTCCAGCCGCCGCGCACTTCGACCAGGGCGTCGAAGTCGTCGCTGCGGCCGGCGGCGCGCAGGGTGTGCGAGGCGCGGGTGCCGTTCGTCTGCAAGCTGGCGGCGGCGATGCGCGTGTCGCCGTTCGCATAGTCCAGTACCTGGATGTCGCTGACCAGCGGGTCGGCGCCGCCACGGCCCGAGCCGAGATTGGCATTGGCGCGCAGCGAGCGCACCGTGTGGGTGCCGGCGAACTTCAGGTTCTGGCCTTCCAGCGCGGCGGTAAGCGACGGGGTTTCCATGGTGCCGGTCAGGGTGCCGTTGCCGCGCAGGGCGCCGCCGAAGTCGGGGCCGAGGGCGCCCAGCTGGCCGGCGTCGATGCGCCAGTCGAGCTGGTCGCGGCCGGCGCCGAAGCTGCCTTTCGCCGCAATCACGTTCGGGCCGATGTGCAAATCGACGTCGGTGTTCGAGATGTGCTTGCGGTCGGCGTTCAGGCGCGCGTAGCCCCAGAACGGCGACTTCGACAGCGTGGAGTCTTCCACCTTCAAATCGAGCGCGCCGCGCCAGTCGGCGCCGGAGCGGCCGCTGGCGGCAAAGCTGCCGTTGATGCTGCCCGGGAGCGGGCTGCCAAAGGCGGCCGGGTTGAAGCGATTCATGCTGCCGTTCGCCTTGACCTCGACGAAGCGCGCCGCTTCGCTGCCGGCGAGCCAGGCTTCGCCGGCCACGTGCAACTTGCCGTCGTTGGCCTTGCGTTGTGCCGCGACCCAGCCGAGGCCATTCGCATCGACCTCGAAGGTGGTACGCGGCGCCTGCATCGTGCCGGTGACGACGCCATTCGCGTTCACCGCGCCGTACAGGTCGGCGCGCAGGGCGGCGAGCTGGCGGCCATCGAGGCGCCAGCTGAGTTTTTCGCCGGGGGCGCCGAATGCGCCGTTCAGGTCGACCTTGTTCTGGCCGAGGGCAATCGTCGCATCGACGCCGCTTACGTGCTTGGCGTCGGCGGCCAGCTTGCCGCGGCCGGACAGCGGCTGGTCGAACAGGCGGCTCGGGCGCAGGGCGAAGTCGGTGTTCACCTTCCACTCGGGCGCCAGCACGCCGGCCGCGTTGATGTCGGCATTCAGGTCGGCTTGCGGATAGTCGCCCAGCGCGGCCGGATTGAAGCGGCTGGCGTTGGCTTTCACATTGAAAGCCTTGTCGTCGGCCAGCTTGGCGTTGCCGGTAACGGTGATCACGCCCTTGCCGGCCAGCAGGCGGGCTTCCTCGATGTCGACGACGTTGTTCTCTAATTTCGCGCGCGCGGCCAGGCGCAGGCCGGCGTCGGCCAGGTTCAGGTTCAGCGACTGCACGTTGCCGGCATTCGCCACCGCGATGTCGCCGGCGATTTTCGTCGGCTTCATGCTGCCGTGGATCTGCTTCAAATCCAGGCGGTCGGTGTGCAGGGCGAAGTTGGCGGTGCCGAGGCCCTCTTCATCTTCACCGCGCTGCACGCTGCCGCTGCCGGTAAAGCTGCCGGCGCCGCCGAGGTCGATCAGCACATCGCTGATCTTCATCGCGTCCAGGTTGCCGCCGAGTGCGCCGCGCATCGCGCGCAGCGGCAGTCGTTGCTGGTCGATGGTGCCGGTGGCGCCATCATTGACCAGATTGACGTTGCCGGAGATGTTGCGCTTGTCGTCCAGGCTGGCTTTTACGACCAGGTTCAGGTCGGCGGTCGGCAGCTCGGGATTGAAGAAACCGGGATCGATGTTCTTCGCATTCAGATCCATGCTGCGCAGCGGGATCTCGGCGAAGGGCGACAGGGCGATACGCGCCTGGCCGCCGGCGCGGCCGGCCGAACCGGAGGCGTCGAGTTGGGTCAGGTTCAGGTCGCCGCCGGCATGCAGTTTCAGTTGCGCCGGCGTGGCGCCGCCGGTCGGCGTGCCGGACAGGCTGGCGTTCGCATCCAGCTTGAACGGACGCTGGGCGCCGATGCTGCCGCCCGCTGCCAGCTGACCCCAGGGCGTCGTGGCCACTGCATCGCTGAGCTGCCATTTCACCTTGTCGCCATGCAGGCGCAGGCGGATGTTCGAGATTTCGGTGTTGCCACCCTTGCTCACGAAGGTCGCCTTCGCCAGGCGCGCATCGTCGAGCGCAATCTTGAACGGCGCTTCGAGCGTCGTCGGCATAGTCGACTTTTCTTCGCTCTCGCGCAGGGTTTCCATGCGCAAGTCGGCGGCGTGGAGCTTGCTGATCTCGATGCCGCGCGAGAGCAGCTGGCGCGGCGACCAGTCGATGTCGATGTTGGTGGCGATGACCAGCTGCTCGTCGGTGCGCCAGACCAGGCGGTCGATGTGCATGGCGCCGTAGATCGAGCCGCGGATGCCGGTCATGGTCAGCTTGCCGTCGGTGGCGCGCGCGGCGCGTTCGGCGATCATCTGCAGCGTGGTCTCGCGGCCCAGGTACCAGGCGGCGCTGCCGACCAGCACGCCGGTGACGACCAGGCCGATGGCGACGCGGCGCGGCCAGCGCCGTGGTTTCGGCTGGGGCGCCTGGGGCGGCTGCGCGTGCGCAGACGGAGGGTGGTTGTTGTCGACGCTGTCCATCAGAAGGTAAATCCAAGTGAGAAGTGCAGGCGCACCTTTTTAACGGCATGCCCATAGGCGACGTCGACGTTGATCGGGCCGACCGGGCTGCGCCAGCGCGCGCCCACGCCGTAGCCCGATTTCGGGTGCAGGTCGCTGAACTTGTCGCCGGCATTGCCGGCATCGTAGAACACGGCCACGCCCCATGGTGGGCGGAACCAGTACTGGTACTCGGCGCCGGCGGTGAGCAGGTAGCGCCCGCCGACGATGGCGTCGCCTTCGCGCACGCCGAGCTGCTGGTAGCCGTAGCCGCGCACCGACTGGTCGCCGCCGGCACGGAACAGGAAGCTGCTCGGCACGCCGTCCTTGTCTTTCGAGAAGACGGCGCCGGCTTCGCCGCGCAGGATCAGGGTGCCGGTCTCGCCGACCGGGCGGTAATACACGCCGCGCGTATAGCCGCGGATGAATTTTTCGTCGGTCAGCAGCGGCAGCGGCGCCACGCCCACCTGCCAGTTCAGCGCATAGCCGCGCGTCGGCTGCAGCAGGTTGTCGAGCTTGCGGCGCGTGACGTTGTAGGTGAGCGGGATGCTGCGCGAGTAGGTGGCGTCGAGGCCGGCGACTTCGCGCTTCTCGGCCAGCACCTCCAGGGTCAGGCTGCGTTCGAGTTCCGGCGTGCCCCAGGCGCGGCGTGCGGCCACGCTGGCGGTGGTGGTGATTTCGCCGCGCACGTCTTCGCGCTCGACGCCGCCGCCGACGCTGTCGTTGTAGCCATCGGGCGTGGTCGGCCAGTAGAAATCGGCGCGCGCGCTCTGGCGCTTCTGTTCGTAGATGATGTCGCTCTTCATGCGCTTGCCGAACACGCTCAGGTCGTCGTAGCCGATCTGGGCGCGGCCGCCGGTATCGGTCGAGAAACCGAGGCCGACTTCGACGTTCTTCTGCTTGTTCTCGGTCACGCGCACCAGCACCGGCAGCACGGTCGGGCCGGGCGCCGGCGGCTTGACGCCGGTGGCGGCCTGGCCAGGGACGGCGGGGGCGTTCGGGTCGGCGGCCGGAGTAGAGGCGGATGCAGTGGCTGATGCGCCCGGTGCGCCCGCAGTTGCGTTCGCAGCTGGCGCATCGGCGTCGTCGTCCTTCATTTCCTGGATCTCGGCGTTGAGCACGGCGCGCATGTCGGCGCTCACTTCCACGGTCGAGAAGTAGCCGGTTTCCTGCAGGCGCGACTGCAATGCCTGCAATGCCGTTTCACTGTATTCGTCGCCCGGCTTGATCTTGTTCAGGTTGGTGATGATCGTGGAGGGATAGCGCTTCAGGCCGCGGATGCGCAGCTCGCCGAAACGCATTTCCGGGCCGCTGTCCATGACCACGCGCAGCGAAGCCTTGCGGGTTTCCGGGTCGACCGTGGCGCTGGTTTCCACCAGCTGGGCACGCGGGAAGCGCGACTGCACGACTTCGCGCAGCAAATCGCGCTTGGCGCCTTCCCAGTCGGCCTGGCGGAAGCGGGCGCCGACCGGCAGCGACCAGCGGTTGCGCAGGGCCGCGGCGTCGTAGGGCGCGCCGCCTTGTTCGAAGGGCACGAAGCCTTGCAGCACCAGGTCGATGTCGCTCACCAGGGTCGGCTCGCCGGGTTCGACGATGACGCGCGCCACCGGCGTGCCGCCACTGGTATCCAGGCCGGCCGACACTTGCGGCGAGTAATAGCCTTCGGTGGCGATCAGGGCCTTGGCTTGCTCGGGGGTGTCGCGTACCAGGCGCTGCAGTTGCTCGAGGTCGACGCGCGAATTGCCGCGCCAGCGCAACAGGTCGAGGTTATCCTCGAGCAAGTCGTCAAGCTGGCGGGGTGCGTCGATGCGCACGTTGTACTTGATGCCCTGGGTATCCTGGGCAGTGGCGGCCTGGGCGCCCAGGACGGCATACACGGACAGCACGATTTGTGCCAAAATCCGCAATCGCCGTGGCGCCGCTACGGTCCGCTCGGATGGTGCGAGGACCATGTCTCTCCATTCAGTGTCAATGCTGAGATCATCTTAACGGAATTGCAAAAAAGCTGGCGAACGATTAACTTCCCTGAGTACCACACATGCTGCCTCCCGATACCGCCCTCGTCCTCTTCAGTGGCGGGCAAGATTCCACCACCTGCCTGGCCTGGGCCCTGCAACGTTACCAACGCGTCGAGACCATCGGCTTCGACTATGGCCAGCGCCATGCCATCGAACTGGAAGTGCGCCCGAACGTGCTGCAACAGATGCGTGCGCTCTCGCCGGAATGGGATGCGCGCCTGGGCGAAGACCACATGATCGACCTCGGCTTGATCGGCAAGATTTCCGATACCGCGCTGACGAGCAATGTGGCCATCGAGATGCAGGCGAATGGCTTGCCGAATACCTTCGTGCCGGGCCGCAACCTGATGTTCATGATGGTGGCGGCGACTGTTGCTTACCGCCGCGGCCTGAACGTGCTGGTGGGCGGCATGTGCGAGACCGATTTCTCGGGCTACCCGGATTGCCGTGACGACACGATGAAGGCGCTGCAAGTGGCGTTGAACCTGGGCATGGCCACGCGCACCAAGGTCGAGACGCCGCTGATGTGGATCGACAAGAAGCAGACCTGGGAACTGGCCGAGCAGGCTGGCGGGCAGGCGCTGGTGGATCTGGTGCGCTTCGAGACGCATACCTGCTACCTGGGCGAGCGCGGTGCGCGGCATGACTGGGGTTATGGATGCGGAACGTGCCCGGCCTGCGCGCTGCGGGCGCGGGGCTACGAACAATACGCTGCCGAAAAAGCTGCCCGCGGTTTGTAGGGTGGGCACTTGTGCCCACGCTGTCTCACCATTTGATGGAATGCGCCATTAAATAATTCGGTTGCGCATGCGAACCTTTGCTCTGCATGCGCAACCATGTATCCACCGCCGTACCGCGTGGGCAGTGGGGCTGGCTAAATGCCAGCACCACACATGCCCACCCTACGGTTATTTCCGCGCCCGGTTTACCCAGAAAAATCACACGGCCTGCGCGTGCACGACCCGATTCTTGCGCGACCGGCTCACCAGGTACCACACCAGCATCACTGCCAACAGCGGCAGCATGAAGGGCACGATCGCCGCCGTCACCGCCACGCCCGCCACACCCAGCGCCGCCAGCAGCACCACGCCCACCCCGGCAAATACCACCGCCAGCACCACGCCCACCACGACCGCCACCACCACGCCGAGGATGGCGCCCCCGGCCCCGAACAGCAGCGCCAGCGCCGCGCCGATCGGGCCATCGACCGTGTCGCCATCGATGGTGAAGGAAGCATCGCCAAAGCTGAACAGCAAATCCCAGAGCAGCAGCGCGCACAGGATCAAAACGATGTAGGGGACGATCTTTTTCATGGTGTTCTCCTCGTGAGGTCAGGTGGTATGGCTCCACTGTATGCCCGTGCCCAGCGCACCGCGAGCGGCCTGCGACAAACGGCATGTTTGACAGGCCGGAGTGCGGCAAAGAACGATAAACGTGAACCGCCGCTTAACCACCGCTTAAGTCTTTTGACCTTGCAATGCGCGGCTCGCCATCTATACTGACAGCCTGCTTTTGATGTAGGAGGGCCTCATGCATCCTCTCAGCACCATGATGAACTCGCCGTACCGCCAAGCCTGGGCGGGCGGGGGACCGAAGGGGCCGCCATCGGCGCCGCCTACCATCCCGCCCATCATCATCAATCCTTTCAATCGCGAAGCGCCGAGGCAGCCGAACATCGACCCGCTGCGCACACCCTTGCCGCCGCCGGTGCGTCCGCCGCGCCTGCCGGGCATGCGCATCTGTGCAAAAGTCGCCTCGGCCAGGCGTGATCGGCCGCACCCCCTCGCCTGATTTCCTCTATGATCTTGCTTTGGGCGCGAGCCCGGCAAGATGGAAGCAGCGAGCAATGAATGACGATGTAAACGACCTGGAAACCGGCGACGACGACGCGCCCGTACAAGAGCCGCGCCTGTGGCAAGGCAATGGCTGGACCGCAAAGGTCATCAAGAACGAAGACGACGAAGGCTGGGCGGTCGCCATGTACAAGGATGGCGAGCGCGAGCCGGCGCTGGTCGGTCCCTGGACCATGGGCCGCGACAAGAAGAACCCGAAGCCGCTCGACGTGAATGCCTTTAATACGCTGATCAAGACGGCCTCGGAAGTCATCCGCCGCCACGAACAGCACCTGCACGCGATGCTGCACAAGAGCACTGTGGTCTCGACGGAGCAGGGCGAGCTGAAGGTCACGCTCGACATCGTCCCCGACGACGACGATCCGTACGCGATGCTGGCCGCCACCGACGAGATGGGCGAGGAAGTGGCCAAGGTGCGCGTGGCGCCGACCTTCAAGCTGACGCCGGCTTCGGCCCTGGCCTGGATCGAGAACGACTTCCGCGCGCCGCGCTGAGCCATTCGGCAGCGGCAAGAGCGAATACGGCGCCAGTCCGGACAATCCGGGCGGCATCTGATGGAGCGGCCAGATGATTCTGTTCCTGGATTTCGATGGCGTACTCCATCCTTACCCCCTCGGGCGCGGCAAGCCGCTTTCGGCCTTGCCGCTGCTCTGGCGGATCCTCGATGCGGTTCCCGAGCTGTCTGTCGTGATTTCGTCCACGTGGCGCGAAGAATACGCGTTCGCCGAGTTGGCTGAATGGCTGACCGCAGGCGGGGGAGAACGTTTCGGCGCACGGTTGATCGGCACGACGCCGATCATGGACAGCCCTGACGACTACGTGCCAGGCATACGCCAACGGGAAATCGAGGCGTGGCTGGCGGCACACCATGCCACGGACCACCCCTATGTGATCGTGGACGACATGGCGGCCTACTTCGACTTGTCCTGCGAAAATCTTTATCTGGTCGACGCGGCCACGGGACTGACGCCAGCCGATGCAGACAGCATCATTGCGCGTTGCCACGCCCTGAAACGCAGCACCAGCTGACAGCCCCACCGTCCGACCGCGCATCGGCAGTCGGCATGCCGCATGCTACGCGTCGGTATCGTCGGCGAGATATTGTTCGAGTTGTTTCTCGAACTTCCTGCGATCGTTCGCGTTGACACACAGAACCCAGCCGAGGCCAAGGACCGCAAGCACCGACAGCAGGGCGGCAATCATGGCAATTCGACCGGCTCAACCCACCAGCACTTCGCTGATCTGGATCACCGGCTTCTGGTTGGTGTAGTTGGGAATATCGCCCATGATTTGCTTAGTATGCGGACCGAACCCTGCCTGGAACGCCTCGACCGACTCGCAGAACAAATGACCCATGGCGATGTAGGGCGCTTTCGCATCCGACGCACCTGAGGCGAGCGCGCGGTCGACCGTGTAGTACTTGCAGTGTTCGCCCATCAGCTCCTTGACCATCGGCATGTGCTGGTCGCGGTAATATGCCTCGTCGAAATGGGCGTCGGGGCCGTTCGGGTACATCACGCTCACCTTGATCATGCTGGTCTCCTTGTCGGTTGGCTGAAGCGGTGAACTCATCCTGCACCGATGTGCACCGCTTTGCAAGGTTGGCACGAACGTTGTCATTCCGTCGCCTCCCACACTCCCGTCATCAAAGAGTTCCTTGCAGATCCATTCTGCTGCTAATATTTCCTCAGTGCATTACCTAGCATTTCCATCAGTCAGGCCAAGGGGAAAACATGGAACGTCTCGACCGGCTGGAAGCGGTCCAGTCGATGCTGCTCGAAATCGGGCAGACCTCGACCAGTTGCAGCGACATCACCGAATTCATCCGCGCCGTGCACCGCGCGCTGGGGCGCATCATGTACGCGGCCAATTTCTATGTGGCGCTGTCCGACCGTGACGAAGGCACGGTGCGCTTCGTCTACTTTGTCGACGAATCCGACGAGGGCCCCGAGCTGAACCAGCCGGTGCGCCTGGCCTCCCCGGACGAGTCGCCCACCGCCTGGGTCATCCTGAACGGCCGCAACCTGGTGGTCACGGCCGACGATTTCCACGCCCGCGAACGCGAAGGATCGAGCTTTGGCGCCGGCAGCGCGGCCGAGCACTGGATCGGCTGCCCGCTGCTGGACCAGCAACACGTGCCGCTGGGCGCCATCGTGATCCAGAGCTATACGCCCGAACACACCTACAGCGACGAAGACCAGGCCCTGTTCTCGGTCATCGCGAACCACGTCTCGGTGGCGCTGCAGAGCCTGCAGAGCATGGACCGCCTCGAGCGTGCCGTGCAGGAACGCACCGCGCGCCTGGCGCACGAGGTGGCCGAGCGGCGCCGCGCCGAACAGGTGCAGCACGCGCTGTACCAGATTGCCGATTTGTCGGCCAGTGCGCTCGATACCGACACGCTCACGGCCAGCCTGCACCGCATCATCGGCGAACTGATGGTGGCGGAGAATTTCCTGATCGGCTTGTATCACCCGGAAACCCAGGACTTCAGCATCCCGTATTTCGTCGACCAGAAGGACCGCGAGGCGCCGGTCAAACGCTTCCCCTACGGCAAGGCGATGTGCTCCTACCTGCTGCACTCGAAGCAGGCGCAACTGCACGACGCCGGCAGCTTCGCGCGCCTGGTGGCCAGCGGGCAGGTAAGGGAACCGCTGGGCAATGTCGACATCGCCAGCTGGATGGGCGCGCCGATGCTGGTGCACGACAAGCCGCAGGGGGTGCTGATCGTGCAAAGCTACGACCCGTCCGTGGTCTACACCAAGGCCGACCTCGATTTGCTCGCCTTCATGGCCAGCCATGTCGCCGTGGCCATTGCACGTATGCAGGCCGACCGCAAGCTGCGCGCCACCAAGGAGTTACTGGAAGAACAGAACGCCGCCCTGAACACGGCGCTGACCCAACTCCAGCAGGCGCAGGGCGAACTGGTGCGCCAGGAAAAGCTGGCCTCGCTGGGCGGCCTGGTGGCGGGCGTGGCTCACGAGATCAACACGCCGCTCGGCATTTGCGTGACGGCCACCAGCCACCTGGTGGAAGAGCTGCGCCTGACGCGCGAAGAGCTGGCGAATGGCGAAATGACCGAGGATAGCCTGGGCAATTTCTTCGACATCGTCGACCAGTCGCTGCGCATCATGACCACCAACACCCAGCGCGCGGCGGCGCTGGTGCGTTCGTTCAAGCAGGTGGCGGTGGACCAGTCATCGGGCGATATCCGCAGTTTTAACCTGCGCAACTACCTGAATGAAGTGCTGCTGTCGCTGCAGCCGAAACTGAAGGGCAGGCCGGTGCAGGTGGAAGTCGATTGCGTGCACGACCTGGTGCTGGACAGTTATCCGGGCGCCGTGTCGCAGATCGTCACCAACATGGTGGTCAATTCGCTGGTGCACGGCTTCGAGCGCGAGCAGGCCGGCAAGATTGCGATCCGCGCAGCGCTCGACGGCGACACCGTGACGCTTACCTATGCCGACGATGGCGCCGGCATGGACCAGGAGTCGCTGGATAAACTGTTCGATCCCTTCTTCACCACCAAGCGCGGCAGCGGCGGCAGCGGGCTGGGTGCGCACATCCTGTTCAACCTGGTGACCGGGGCGCTGGGCGGCACCGTGCACGTGGAGAGCAGCCCGGGGCAGGGGCTGCGATATGCGTTGCGTTTCCCGCGCAGCATGCGGGTGGAAAAGGTGGCGGCATGAACCAGGGTCTACTGAACAAAAAATGGCTTACACTGAGTCCGATAGCTGGCCTGTCGGGTGATTGACCTGCTGAGTTCATCTACCTGAAACGGATCATATTTTTCAAGGCAAACCGATGTCGCGAGCGCTGCTCTATATTCTTCTTGGCTGCGCATTTGTGCCGCTGAATGCCCTTGCTGTCTGGGATTACCCGCCGTCGGCGCACCTGGCCATGTTTGACGCAATTGAACATCGTTGCGGTGCGTTCGATCCAGCCCTGTTCCGAAAAGAATACGAGAAGATGCTCATGACTTTCACTGATGAAGAACGGTCCGGGATAACCGAGATCCGGCAGTCGGCTGAATACCGCGAAGTGCTCACCGGAACCAATAAGGAGCTCGATGAGATGATCGCTGCAGCTGGCAAGGACGGCGAAGCCATCGTTTGTAAAAGAATGATGGAGCAGTTTTAGATAGCGAGCGTACTACACGCACGCAGGATGGCGATCGAAGAGCCCCCACCGGCTGGCGCGTGCGCCAAGAAAATTTGTATAAAGCGAATTTTTTTTATATTTCGAGCCAAGGAACCGATTTTTTTTATAGCCTGGATCCTTCCGGCTGGTCGTCCAGAGACTCGTCGTCCGGCACGGGCGCATCGTTCGGTACCAGTTCAGCGCGCGCAGTTCGTGCTTCGCTCTCGATCAGGTCCATGGCGGCCTCAGGAACACGTGTCGCATATTGCTTGCGGCGGTGCTTCGACAGTATATTGTCGTTATCGAGGCAGCAGCGGACCAGCGTCGCGAGGTCACTTCCGCGGACGTCAAAGCACTCGTTGACGGCACGCACCACGCGATCATACGCAGCAAGGAATTCCGTCTCCTGGCGCAGTTCGATTTCGAGTGCCTCCTCTGCCATCCGGTAGCCGAACTCGACGCAGGGCGTGGCGTCCCAAAACCGGTAAATCGAGTCAGCGCCACGGAAGGCAAAGTCGAACTGGCCCTCGTCGATGTACCTGACGCCCCAGCACTGCCGCGCAGGTCGCGAATATGCCTGAAGGGCGTTGAGATAGTCGGCTTCGTGACGTTTCATTGCCACAGATACTGGCAAGAGCAGGCCCCGTTCTAGTCGCCCTGATTGGCAAAGGGCGTGATGGAACAGGAATCTTGAAAGGCGGCCGTTGCCGTCCATGAACGGGTGAATAAAGACGAACCCGAACGAGACGATCGACGCCGCCACGACAGGGTCGATCGCCCTTGGCGCGGTACTCGCGAACCTGATCAGCTCAGCCATCAGCTCGACAGCCAGCGCCGGCGGGGGCGGAACATAGGTCACCGACATCGCACCCCGTCCTGGGCCGGACAGCCAATTTTGCTCGAAGCGAAATGCGGCAGCCTTGTCGAACGGATTCGTGATCGTCACGTTTTGCAGCTCCACAAGGTACGCTTCGTCCAGCTCGCGCGGCTCGTGGGCCTGTTTCAGGAGCTCGACGAACTGGCGCGATTTGTCCTCGGTCGGCGCTTCACGCTCAATCGCGAACGACGAGTCGGTCTCGTGCAGGTATGCCCACGACAACGCGCGGTCCATCATTTCCCGGCCGAGGGACTCAATGAATTCTTTCGTGCGACCCAGAAGATTAGACCGGATTGCCGAATCGATTGTAGGCGTCCGCTGCACTGTCGCGCAATACTGCATTGTCCCAAGCCCGTTAAAGGCGATGCGCCACTTCGCGTACCGGACAGGAGGACCGGTCACGTACCGTTCCGGGTCAAAGACGAAATGATAGTTGCCGCCGACCGGAGCGAGCAACGCAAGCTCCTGGTTGGTGAATTGTTCCCAGAGGAAGCACGCCAAGCGGATATATGCCCCATTGGGTGCCTTAACAAGTTCAGACAGCATATCCCCTGCCGATATCTGCGGAAGCGCTTCGGCAAGGATTTGCAGGTTCGTTCCCTCATGCTTCAGTGCGAAGAGTACGTGCGCCAACGGATGATTGTTCTCGGGGGCCACATGGCGTGGTACTGAAAGCGTATTCCCGACCACCTGAAGCCGTGTCACAGGCCCAATCACTGCCGGGCAGAAAGGCTGGAATGCGCTGAGATCGAGTGACTCGCGCAGGAAGGCATAACCGACGGAGGCCATTTTTTTTATACACTTCAAAGAAAATTTGTATATTCGGTATTTTAGCTATGTTTTTTTGTAGGCGTTTCAAGATCGTGAATGGTAAGGGAATCCCTGAAACACGCAGATATCGCGTTTTACACAGCCTGGGTCGATAGCGGACGCCTTGCTTTTAATCCTGAGTATGCGCACGTGCAATCGACAATTCCGGAAAACCGGTTTCGTCGTCCAGCGTGCGCCGGAAGCGGTGCTGGGGCAATAGCGCAACCAGGATCTCGGCCGTCGTGCGCACCGTGCAGCCGGCGCAGGCATGGCCGCCGATGACGCGTCCATCCGCATCGGACACCGACATGTGCAGGTGGGCGCCATCGGGCGAGAGGGAGCCGGCCAGGGTCAGGATCTCCAGATCGCCGCGCAGCTCGCTCGGCGCAGGGCGGCCGGCCAGGCGCAATTGCGCCACGCTCAGGCTGCCGATGCCTTGCAATACATAAGCGGCGCCGGCGCCATGCTGGCGCAGCAAGGTTTCCAGCGCCAGGCGCAGGTCGGCGCCGGCAGGGAGGCGGACGGGAAGCAGTTCCATGGAGTCGCTCGCAGAATGCGTGATCGGATGCCGGCCCAAGGCCTTGAATAGCTGGAGCATGCTAGTACCGGCTGCATGCAGGCGTCAAGCGAACTGCCGGCCGCTACTCAGCAGCGCAGCTCAGTGAAGCGCTGGCGCAGGATGAACAGGTCGCGCTGGACTGTCGCCTTCGCGGCCTTGTCGACGGTCTTGTCGGCGGCTTTTTCCATGGCTTCCAGCTGCAGCAGGGAAGGGTCGAGCTGGCGGCATTCCTGTTTTGCAGCCGTGCTCAGCTTGAAGCGACGGTGGTACACCTCGTATTCCTCCCGCGTCATGCCGGTAATTGGCTGGAATGCATCCGCCCATATCTCGCGATGCTGCTCAGCACGCACGTCCTTGCCGATACGCTCCGTCCCGCTGAGCTTGTTGACGCCACGCGTCGGCGTCACGGTCAACCGCTCGGCGCCAAAGCAGGGCTTGTCCGAATACGACGTCACCTTGTTGGCCGTGCACTTGTACATGGTGCGCGACGGCGCCGGCAGCGACTGGGCCGCAGCCATGCCGGCCCATCCGGCGAGCACCAGGCAGGCCAGCGCCGGCCTCAATCCGGCCATTGCCGATTGATCTCCACCGCCTTGTCCATGTTCTTGACGAGCAAATCAACGTAGTAGGGATCGAGGTGTTTGCCCGCCACTTCGCGCAGGTAATCCCGCACCTGATCGACCGGCCAGGCTTCCTTGTAGCAGCGTTCGTGGCTGAGGGCGTCGAAGACGTCGGCCACGGCGACGATGCGCGCGTACGGGTGGATGTCTTCGCCCTTCAAACCTTGCGGGTAACCCGTGCCGTCGAACTTCTCGTGGTGCTGGTGGGCGATCACGGCGGCGGCCTTCAGGATCGGGCGGGTCGAGCCGTCGAGGATCTGCAGGCCCACGGTCGGGTGCTGCTTCATGATTTCCCACTCGTCCGGCGTGAGGCGGCCGGGTTTCAGCAGCACCGCGTCGGGCGTGGCGATCTTGCCGACGTCGTGCATCGGCGCGGCGTGCATCAGGGTTGCCACTTCCTCGTCCGGCATGCCCGAGGCCTGGGCAAGCAGGTGGCACACCTGCGACATGCGGCGCACGTGGTTGCCGGCTTCGTTCGAGCGCGATTCCACCACGTCGCCCAGGCGCAGGATCAGCTCCGCCTGGGTATCGGTGATCTCCTGGTTCAGCAAGATGTTATCGAAGGCGATGGCCACGCCCGAGCAGAACACTTCGAGCAGCTGGGCGTCGATGTCGGAAATCTCTTCCACGCCATGCAGCACCAGCAGGGACGCCTTGCCGCTGTTGTTCGGGAAGTAGCCGACATAGGTGTCGCCGTGCAGCTTGGAGATGCGGTTGCGGCGCGCGTCGTCGAGCTGGGCCAGCAGTTCGGGGCCGATGAAGTTGACGGCCCCATCGGCGCCGCCGTCGCTGCCGAAGTCGCCGATCCGCGCCAGCACTTCGTACTGGCTCTCGCCGGTGATCACGCTGGCGCCCTTCAGGCGCAGCAACATGCTTTGTTCCAGGCGCAGCAGGGCCACGACCTGCTGCAGCAGGCCGCCGGCGAAGTCTTTCAGGTTGCGCTGCTGGAAGATGTGGCTGGAAGCGGCGATCACGCGCTCCAGGCCTTCGCGGTAGCTCTGCTGGACGCGGCGTGCATCCTCCACCTTCATGATGTCGCGATAGGCGCGCAGGGCGGCGAAGGTGGTGGTAAACAGTTTGGTCCGGTCGAGCTCGGTCTTTTCCTTGTAGTCGTTGATGTCGTAGTCGACGATCACGCGCTCTTCCGGCGCCTGGCCCGGCTGGCCGGTGCGCAGCACGATGCGGGTAAACTGGTTGTCCAGGTCTTGCCGCATCCAGCGCGCCACTTCCAGGCCGCTGTCCTCGCGCTCCATCACCACGTCGAGGAAGACCAGGGCGATATTGTCTTCGCGCGCCAGGATTTCCTTGGCCTCGGCGCCGCTGTAGGCATGCAGGAAACTCAGTGCCCGGCCATCGAGGCGGAAACGGTTCAGCGTCAGCTTGGTGATGTCGTGGATATCCGGTTCGTCATCGACGAGTAGAACTTTCCACGGGGCGAGTTTGGGAGCGGCTGCAGACAGAAAAGACATGGTGTTTCCGATACCGTTGAAGGGCGCTAGAAGAAGGCGAACGGGTAAAAAGGAACCAAAAGACATTGCGCTGGATCAACAACCAGGCAATTTGATTGTAGTAGGTCTTTTGTTACTTAACAACAGGCAATAGATGAGCCGATGCGGCAAGGGTCGAAGTGTTGCCCGAAAGTCTCATTCGTAGCGTTTCTGGCAGCGTTCGCAGAAAAAGCTGCGCCGCTTGCTGCGGCCGAGGACCGCCTTCTTGAAGGGGATATTGCAGCGCGGGCAGATGGTTTTTGCGTGGGCCAACCAGTGCTGCTTCAGTACATACTGTTTTTTCCAGCCCAGGAAATCGAAACTGTACTGACGCGCTTCCTCGACCAGCGCGCGCAGCTTCGGCGCCGGCAGGGCGCCCATTGTCGACAGCGGGTGCACGCGGATGCGGAACAGCACTTCGTTCTTGATGATGTTGCCCACGCCAGAAAAGATGTCCTGGTCGAGCAGGGCGTCGCAGGCCAGCATGTCGGGTTGGGCACGCAGCTTCTTGCGCGCGCGTTTCGGATCCCAGGCGTCGGACATGACGTCGGCGCTCCAGTCGTACAGGCTGTCGAGCTCGCCCTCGATTTCGCGCACCGAGCAGGCATAGAAGTTGATTTCGCCGCCATCGGCCACACGTAGTGACAGCCGCGGCGGCTTGTCGCGCCCCTCGTCGATGCGGTAGGTGCCGAACAGCAGGAAGTGGATGCGCACCACCATGCCGGGCGTTTCGATCAAGAAGTGCTTGCCCCAGGTGCGCAACGAGACGATGGTCTGGCCGACCAGGCGCAACGGATCGATGGCCCGCACGTTGCCGCCGGCCTCGACAATGGTCTGGCCGACGAAGCGGGTTGTCTGTTCTTTCAAGATGTAGAGCGATGGTCCTTCGGGCACGGTCGACCTCCTTGCGGCCATTCTGGAAGGGTTGGCCGAACGCGGCTGTGCGCAGCTTCACAATTGGACACAGCTTTTACAGGCGCGAGACGGCAGCGCCTTCCAAACGGGCGTACTATTTGAACAGTGAAAAATCGAGAGAGAAAGGAATCGCCATGAATACCGTGATTCGCCACCTGGCTGCTGCCGGGTTGCTGGCGCTGGCCGCCGGCGGTGCCGCTGCCGGCACGACCGTCAACTATATCGAACCCGACCGCTTCTCCGACGTGCCGTTTGCCAACTGGGAACGCGACGAGGTGCTGAAGGACCTGACCGATCATTTCGCGCGCCTGGGTGCGCAACTGCCGCCGGGCCAGGACCTGCGCATCGACGTCAAGGATGTCGACCTGGCCGGACGCGAGTATCCGACCCGCGGCGTACGCGACCTGCGCGTGGTGCGCAGCAACGGCGTCGACTGGCCGCGCATCGACCTGCATTACACGGTCGAGCAGGATGGCCGCGTGCTGCGCAGCGGCGACGCCCAGTTGCGCGACATGAGCTTCATGGACCGCATCGGCCGCGCCAACGACAGCGATTCGCTGCGCTATGAAAAACGCATGATCGACGACTGGTTCTATACCGCGATCCTGCCGCGCGACCGGGCGGCGCGCCGCTAATCCGGCTCAGTCGACCCAGCTCAGTCGATCCAATTCACCCGCTCGAACTTGTTGCGGAAGTCCTCGGGCATGGCCACGACCTGGCTGCTCTTGTAGTTGAAAAAGACAAAGCCCGACTTGGCCATGGCCACCAGGGTCTTGTCGCGCGGGCGGGTGATGCGGAAGGTGATGTCGCCGCCGTACTTGTTGAAATCCATCACGCCCACTTCGAACAGCAGCTGGTCGCGCGCGTGCGCTTCGGCGCGGTAGGTCGTCGCCAGGTCGGTGACGATGATGCCGGTGCCGTCGCGCTCGGTTTCGCCGATGCCGAACTCGAACAGGAAGCGGGCCCGCGCCTCGGAGATCATCGAGATCATCGAGTCGTTGCCGAGGTGGTTGGCGCCGTTGATGTCGGTAACGCGTACCGTCAGCGGCGTGGAATAGTAGTACTGGTCTTCGGGGAAGGAGAGTTGTAGGCGTGCCATCCGACGATTGTACCGCCTCTCAGGCCGATGGCCCTCTCACGATCCGGTAGATGCGCCCGTTCGCACTCACGATGTAGAGCTCGCCCGCGCCGTCGCGCCCGAACGACACCACCTGCCCGGCGCCGGTGATGTTCCAGTCGCGCGCCTCGCTGACGCTGCTGGCGCCGCCGCCCGTGGCCAGGAAGCTCTTCAGGTAGCCGCCGCAATAATCCGAGTACAGGTAGCGCCCGGTCAGCTCGGGCAGGGCGCTGCCGCGGTAGACGTAGCCGCCGGTGATCGAGCAGCCGTTGGCATTATTGGCGCCATGCTCGTATTCAAAGGCCGGCAAGACCAGGCCGCTGCGGTTGCAGCTGGCGCTACCGTAGCAGCGCGTGCCTTCCATGATGTCCCAGCCGTAGTTAGCGCCGGCCTGGGCCAGGGCGGCGATGTTGACTTCCTCGCGCTCGTTCTGGCCGACGTCGGCAATGTAGAGCCCGCTCGTATCGAAGGCGAAGCGCCAGGGGTTGCGCAGGCCCGAGGCCCAGATTTCCGGACGGGTGCCGGGCTGGTTCAGGTAGGGGTTGCCGGGCGGGATGGTGTAGGGCTGGCCGGCATTGGACGTGCGCACGTCCACGCGCAGCAGCTTGCCGAGCATGACAGCCAGGTTCTGGGCATTGCCGAGCGGGTCGCCGGCGCCGCCGCCATCGCCCGTCCCTACGTACAGCAGGCCGTCCGGCCCGAAGGCGACCAGCCCGCCGAAGTGGTTTGTGTACTGCGGGTGGGGAATGCGCAGGATTACCAGGCCGGAGGTGGCGTCGGCCACGTTCGGCAGCTGCGAGGTGCCGAAGCGCTCGACTACGATGTTCTGCTGCAGGTCGGTGTAGTAGACGTAGAAATAGCCGTTGCGGCCGAAGTCGGGGTCGAAGGCCATCGACAGCATGCCGCCTTCGCCGCCGGTGAAGACGCGCGCGCGGATGTCGAGCCAGGGCACGGTGAGCGGCGTGCCTGCCGTGCCGTTCTGCAGCACGCGGATGATGCCGTCGCGCTCGACCACGAACAGGCGCTCGTCGCCGCTCGGCGCGGTAATAAAAGTCGGGCTGTCGAAGGTATTCCCGACCTGGCTCAGGGCCAGCGTGAAGGTGCCGGCGCTGTAGGCGACGGTGGCGCTGGCCGTGGCGCCGGCGGCGACCGTGACGGTTTGCGTGGCCGGGGTAGCGGTGTAGGTGGCGCTGCCGGCAGTGACGTTCGCGGCGGCTACGGTATAGCTGCCTGGCACGAGGCTGGCCAGCGTTCGCGAAGCGGTCAGGTCTTGGGCAAAGTTGTTCGGGCCGGTAACGCGCACCGCGCCGTTGACGCCGGCGGGCAGGGCATTGATGCTCACTTGCAGACTGCCAGTGCTGGCGCCAGGATCGGGCACGGGGTTGCCGCCAGAATTGCCGCCGCCACCACCGCAGGCGGCCAGCAAAAGGACGAGTAAAAGCGGCAAGGGCAGGAGGGACAGCAGGAACTTCCGTGCGCGATCGACCAGCATGATGGGTCTCCACAGGAATAAGCACATCCACCTGCTTATTCTGCCAGCGTGCGCATGGGCGCAGCGCACGCTAGCGGCAGAGCAATGCCAGCAGCTTCCCTCAGGGGGCAGGGGTGGAGGTCGGTCCCTGGCGTGTCTTGGCGACCAGGCCTTGCGGATTGAGCAGGATCACGAATTCGGTAAAACGTCCGTTGCCTGCCGGAGACTGGTAGAGCCAGGCTTCATAACCGCTGTCGAAGACCACGGTTTTCGTGGCGCCCAGCGTCGTGAGCAGTTCGGCCCGGGTCGTGGTGCCGGGCACGACGGAGGCGGCGAGGCGCTCGGCCGGAACCTGGGTGCCGGGTGGCACAGGGCTGGTGGCGCAGCCGGCCAGGGCGGCCAGCAGGGCCAGGGCAGGGAAGACGGAGCGGGCGCTCATGGCTGGGCCTCCGGCAGGTTGTTCATGTACTCGAACTCGACCAGGGTGTCATCGGGCCAGGCCTTATCCCAGAGCGGCACGTAATAAGTACGGTCGAGCAGAACCTGGCAGTCGCAGAAGGGCAGTTCCGCGCGCGGCAGGCCGCCGCCGGCATACAGGAAATGGAAGGGCAGCGTTTCGCTACGTGCACCGGCGCGCAGGCGCACCGCGAACAGCGGGCGCTCGGCGAAGAACAGGTAATTCCCGTTCGGGCTGGTGCAGACCTCGTCGGCGCTAGTCAGGGCATTCGACAGCCAGCCGAACAGCGGCGAGCTGTTCGATACCAGCCCGGCCTCGACGCCGACCCGGCATTCCAGGCGCATGTCACCCAGGCGCCGCGTGCCTGGGGGCAGGCCGGGAGTGACGATGGTGGCGCGCCAGGTCATGCTGGTGGTCTTGCGGTTGGCGAGCACGGCGGCGTCTTCGCGGAGTAGCTGCTCGTTGCGCGGCAGCACGAAGCTGTTATCAGGCTCGACCGGCACCTTGACCGACAGCGTGTCGCCAGCCAAGCGCAGGGTGATGCCTGCCATGTTCACGTCGGGCGTGCGCGGCAGCAGCTGGAAACGCAGGCTGGCGGCGGGGGCATAGGCATGCTCGCGCTCGAAGCGTTCCATGCCTTTGATCATCTTGCGGTAGGATTTGTCGACCGGATCGCGCGTGGTGGTGACCTTCACGGTGGCGACGGAGGTGTCAGAAGGGGTGTTCTGAGCCTGCGCCGCCACCGTCGTAACGGTAGCGGCGCAGGCCAGGAAGAAGCTGCACAGGCGCAAGCGTGAACGACAACGCATGGGCGGCCTCATGGTGCTCACCAGTAGCGCACGCGCCCCGTGTCCATGTGGACGAACTGCGAGTCCGGGTAGAAGCCGACCCCGCCGCCGTGCATCGCCATGGCAGCCTTGCGCAGTTGCGCCAGGTCCTTGCCGGGCAGGCGGATATCGATGGCCTTGCCGTCCATGTGCATGCTGTGCTTGGCCACGCCGTTGCTGTTGGCGTGCAGCTTGGCATTCGATTCCGGCGAGCGGTAGCCGGAAATCACGTGGATCAGCGGGTTGTCGCCGAACTTGCCGCTCACTTCGTTGAGCAGCACCAGCAATTGCGGGTCGATGGACGCGATCTTGTTGTTGCGGTGGTCGCGCAGGACTTTGTTCAGGTCTTGCAATGCATCGGGAACGAACTGGCCGTCGGCCCAGAACACGCTCTTCACGGTTTCCCCGGTGTGGGTGTTGTACAGGCGCAGCGTGCGTTCGCCAGGTACAGCCTGGGCAGCCTTGGCCAGCATCGGCATGCCGGCAACGGAGGCGAGGGCGAGAGAGGTTTTCAGGAACGAGCGTCGTTGGTTCATCGAAGATCCTTGCGCGAATTCAGAGGAGACCGCCATGATACCCCGGTTTCGTTCATTCTGCAGGAAATCGACGCAAATGCGCCACGATGACGGAAAGATAACAACTTTTAAAGGAGAATTGCATGCAATTGCGTCAACTTCACAAAACCGTGCGTTACCTCGTCGGTGCCGCCGCCCTGGCTGGCGCGGCTGCGCCGGTCCTGGCCCAGGTGCAAGCCACGGGCGCGCCGCCGGAAGTCAAAGGCTGGCGTGCCGAAACCGTCACCGATGCGCTGCCGCGTGCCTGGGGCATGGCCTGGCTGGCCGACGGCCGCATGCTGGTCACGGGCAAGGCCGGCACCCTGCATCTGGTGCAGGGCAAGCAAGTGACCGAGGTGCCGATCGACAAGCTGCCGACCTTGATGGACAGCGGCCAGGGCGGCCTGCTCGACATCGCCATCCACCCGGCCGATAAAGGAGCCAATCCACGCGTCTACATGACGATGGCGAACGGCAGCAGCAGCGAAAACCGCACCATCCTGGTCCAGGGCATTTTCGACGGCAAGAAGGTGCACAGCGTGAAGACCCTGTTCCAGGCCTCGCCCTCGAAGACCGGCGGCCAGCACTTCGGTTCGCGCATCGCCTGGCTGCCCGACGGCACGCTGTTGATGAGCATTGGCGACGGCGGTAATCCGCCCCAGCGCGTGGGCAACATGCTGGCGCGCGACCAGGCCCAGAACCTGGGCAGCCACAACGGTTCCATCCTGCGCCTGACCCTGGACGGCAAGGCGGCGCCGGGCAATCCGCTGGCGGGCAAACCCGGCGCACTGGCGGAGATCTGGTCGTATGGGCATCGCAACGTGCAGGGCATCGTGGTCGATCCCGAGGGCAAGGTCTGGGCCAGCGAACACGGCCCGCGCGGCGGCGATGAAATCAACCGCGTCGAAGGCGGCAAGAACTATGGCTGGCCGCTGCAGAGTTTTGGCCTGGACTACAGCTCGCGCGAGCCGATCGGCAAGCACAGCGTGCCCGGCATGGTCGACCCGGTGGTGGCCTGGGCGCCGTCGCCGGCGCCGTCCGGACTGGCCTGGTACACGGGCTCGGCCTTCCCGCAATGGCGCGGCAGCCTGTTCAGCGGCGGCCTGGCCAGCAAGGACCTGCGCCGTATCGAGCTCGACAAGAGCGGCAAGGCCGTGCGCCAGGAAGCGCTCGACATCGGCGCGCGCGTGCGCGACGTGCGCCAGGGGCCGGATGGCCAGCTGTACGTGCTGACCGACGAGGACAAGTCGCGCATCCTGCGTATTGTGCCCACTGTTCCCGAGAAGTCGTAACGAGAAACGGACGCCGCCGTCCATCGCTTTCGCTGATACTGGTTTTATCCCAAGCCGATAGAAGGAACGATAGCGATGGACGATTTTTCGATAAACCCGGCCAGCACCGCGCTGGTCCTGATTGACCTACAAAACGGCAACATGGCGCGCGAGCTGGCGCCGTATTCGAGCCAGCAGGTGCTGGGCAACTGCGTGTCGCTGGCCCAGGAAATGCGCGGGCGCGGCGGCATGGTGGTGTTCGTGCGCGTCTTGCTGAACGAACTGCAGATGCCGCCATCCGACGCGCCGCTGCATGCGCCCGGCGCGCCGCCGCCGCCGCCGGATGCCTCGCAGTTCGCGCCGGATGCCGGCGTCGAGGCCAGCGACGTGGTCATCGTCAAGCGCCAATGGGGCGCCTTCCATGCCACCGAGCTCGACCAGCTGCTGCGGCGGCGCGGCATCGAGACGGTCGTGCTGGGCGGGATCGTCACGAATATCGGCGTCGAGTCGACCGCGCGCGCGGCGCACGACCTGGGTTACAGCCTGGTATTCGTGGAAGATGCGATGAGCGGCATCACGGCCGAGGCGCACGATTTCGCCTGCAAGAACACCTTCCGCATCATGGGCAAGGTGCGCAGCACGGCGCATGTGATCGACGCCTTGCAGGCGGGCACCGGCGACGCTTGATAGAGAAGTAAAGGCGCCGCCGGAACGGGTGTCCGGCGGCGGCAAGGCCGCGTCAGTTTGCTGCGTCAGCTTGCCGCGTGAATCGCCGCCGTGATCTCGTACGAGCGCAGGCGCGCCGCGTGGTCGAAGATCTGCGAGGTGATCATCAGCTCATCCGGACGGGTATGCGCGATGAAGGCCTTCAGCTGGGACGCCACCGTTTCCGGCGAACCGATGGCCGAGCACGACAGCACGCTGTCGAGCATGGCGCGTTCGGCCTGGCCCAGGGCTTCCAGGTAGCCCTTCACCGGAGGCTGCAGGCGCGACGGACGGCCGGTGCGCAGGTTGACGAACGCCTGCTGCATCGAGGTCGCCTGGAACTGCGCTTCCTCGTCGCTGTCGGCGGCAAACACGTTAAAGCCGAGCATCACGTAAGGTTTGTCGAGCTGCGCGGACGGACGGAAGTTGGCGCGGTACAGTTCGATCGCCTGCATCATCATCTGCGGCGCGAAGTGCGAGGCGAATGCGTAAGGCAGGCCAAGCGCGGCGGCCAGTTGCGCGCCGAACAGGCTGGAGCCGAGGATCCACAGCGGCACGTCCAGGCCGGCGCCCGGCACCGCCTTCACCTGGCGGCGCGGCGAGTCGGCAAAATAATCCATCAGTTCGACGACGTCCTGCGGGAACGCGTCGGCATCCGATGCCAGGTTGCGGCGCAGGGCGCGCGCCGTCACGTGGTCGGAACCCGGCGCGCGGCCCAGGCCAAGATCGATGCGACCCGGGAACAGCGACTCGAGCGTACCGAACTGTTCCGCGATCACCAGCGGCGAGTGGTTCGGCAGCATGATGCCGCCGGCGCCGACGCGAATCGTCGAGGTGCCGGCCGCGACATAGCCCATCAGCACCGAGGTGGCGGCGCTGGCGATGCCTGGCATGCCGTGGTGTTCCGCCAGCCAGAAGCGGTTGAAACCCCAGCGTTCGCCATGTTGGGCGAGATCGAGGGAGTTGTTGAAAGAAGCGCGCGCATCGCTGCCTTCGGCGATGGGCGAGAGGTCGAGTATGGAAAAGGGAATCATGAGCTGCATGATACGCCGACGAATTTTTTCTCGCTGTCCGGGTCGCAAAAACGGCCGCCGCCCCAGGGAGCGGCAGCTGCCGGCACGCCGCGTCAATATTGACCGAGAGCTTGATCCACGGATAATGCTTGCCTGTTATTCAAGGCTTTTGCGACCCCGTCCGCCGGGCTGGCGCGCGCTGCCGCCCACCAGGATTCCGATGCGTCTTTATTCCACGAATATCTTGCTCCGGCGCCAGGCCGCGCTCGCCGGCGCCTGCCTGGTGCTGCTGGCTGGCTGCGCCGGCCTGCCCGTAAATGTTCCGCCCACATCCGCGCCCGCTTCGGTGCAGACGGGGCTCGACAGCGCCCGCTTCGGCCAGATCGACAGCGCCATCAATGAAGCCATCGGCGAGCGCCGCCTGCCGGGCGCCGTCTTCCACCTCGAGCGCGACGGCGCCGTGTACGAGCAGGCCTATGGCCGCTTCCACTACGAGACCGATGCCGCCACGGCCACGCTAGACACCGTGTTCGACGCCGCTTCGCTGAGCAAGGTGCTGTCGACCGCACCCTCGGTGCTGTTGCTGGCCGAGGAGGGCAGGCTCGATCTCGACGCCAGGCTGGTCGATTACTTTCCCGAATGCGGGGGAGGGGGCAAGGAAACGATCACGATCCGCCACCTGCTGACCCATACCTCGGGCCTGGCCGCCGGCCTGCCCGCGAAACCGGCCTGGAGCGGGGACGATGCCGCGCACGCGCTGGCCTGCGCCCAGGCGGTCACGCATGCGCCGGGCAGCTTCTTCCGCTATTCGGACATCAATTACATTTTGCTCGGCCAGCTGGTGCGCAAGGTAGCCGGCATGCCGCTCGACGTGTTTGCGCAGGAACGCATCTTCGGGCCGCTGGGCATGCGCGACACCGGCTACCTGCCGCTGCGCCGCACGTCCGCCGCCGCCATCGCGCCGACGCAGCGCATCGCGGCGGACGCAGGCGTTTCCCTGCATGGCAACTCGGCCGGCAACTCGGCCAACAACCCGGCCGGCAGCCTGCTGCAGGGCGTGGTGCACGATCCGACGGTGCGCCGCATCGGCGGCGTGGCCGGCTCGGCCGGCGTGTTCACGACCGCGCGCGACGTCGCCCGCTACGCGCGCATGCTGCTGGGCGGCGGCACGCTGGACGGGGTGCGCATCCTGGGGCCGGACAGCGTGCGCCTCCTGACTACGGTGCAAAGCCCGCCGGGTATCGCCGCGCTGCGCGGGATGGGCATGGACATCGACTCGCCGTTTGCCCTGCGTCCGCGCGGCACGCTGTATCCGGTGGGCAGCTTCGGCCATACGGGCTTTACCGGCTGCATCCTGTGGATCGACCCGGGTTCGCGCAGCTTTTATGTGCTGCTGTCGAACCGCGTCTATCCCGACGACAAGGCGAATGTGCTGCCACTGTATACCCGGCTCGGGACGCTGGCGGCGCAGGCCGCTGGTGTGACTGTTGGTACAGGAAAAACGGGCACATCCAGTCCTTGAGAATCAGCGTTCTCGTCTTTCCGGAAGGCTACCGCGCGCCCCTCGCTTGTCGACCTCTTTAGACTCGGCCTCCTCAATTATGTCATTGATATTGTTGAGGAATTAAGCCCCCAATACATTAGGAGATTGACATGAAAATGCATAAACTGTTGAAAGGCCTTCTCGGTGCTTCCGTTGCTGCGGCAATGGCAACCTCGTTCAGCGCGCACGCTCAATCGAGCAGCACCGCTGGTAGCAGCGCCGACCAGTCGACCTCGCAATCGCGCGGTTCCTCCGCAACGGATGACCAGCGTTCGGGTTCGGACAGCACCAAGCATTCCGGCAAGAAGCAGAAGAAACAAAGCAGCTCCAGCAGCGGCACCAGCGGCAGCGCCGGTTCCTCGTCGGGTTCGTCGGGCAGCAGCACGAGCGGCGCTTCGAGCGGCGGCACCGGCACCTCGGGCAGCGGCTCGATGGGCACCAGCGGCAGCAGCAACTCCAGCGGCAGCGGCAGCGGCAGCGGTTCCTCGGGCAGCGGCACGTCGGGCAGCTCGGGCACCAGCGGCACCAGCGGTACCTCGGGCACCACCGGTTCCTCGGGCAGCAGCGGCTCGATGGGCACCAGCAGCGGCAGCAGCGGCAGCAGCGGCAGCAGCGGCACCCTGGACAACTCGATGGGCACCAGCGGCACCAGTGGCGCCAGCGGTTCGATGGGCACCAGCGGCACCTCGGGCACGACCGGCACCAGCGGGACCTCGGGTACGACTGGCACCAGCGGCACGACCGGCACGACCGGCACCTCGGGCACCAGCACCGGCACCAGCGGCCGCGGTTACTGACCGGCCGCGTCCAAGCCGAACAGGGCTGCCCCTGGCGGGCAGCTCATCCATACGACACCAGCCCACGGCTGGTGTTTTTTTGTCATTCATCAAAATAATTGTTAATTTTTCAAGCACAAATTTGGTGCATTCATGCTTTTTTGATAGCTTCTGCCAGTGTATTGACGGCACCAAAAACTGTCGCGCCTTTTCCACAATACCCGATTGTTACCGTAAGGTATCACCTGCTAGTCACAGGTTTCCCTTAAAATTGCTGTCTGTCATTCATTTTTCCCATCCCGCAAATCATGTCCAGGCCGCATCGCGCGGCCTGATGCACTGTTGCTTTTTCTATCACAACATGTCCAGCCTCCCACGTATTTCGTTCGCCATGCCCCGCAAACTGACCACCCTGAGCGCGATTGCCGCCGCGGCGATGCTGCTCAGCGCCTGCGGCACCGTCCAGGTGCAGCCGCTCACCGACACCGACGTGCGCCAGCAGGCTGCCGCCGACCGCCAGGCCGCCTTTGCCGATGTGCCGCCGCTGGCCGGCAAGCTGTCGATGGATGAAGCCGTCGCGCGCGCCCTGAAATACAATCTGGACCGCCGCACCCGCCTGATGGAAGAAGCGCTGGCCATGAACCAGCTCGACACCGCCAACCTCGACATGCTGCCGCGCGTGATGGCGAATGCCGGCTACACCTGGCGTGACGAAGACCTGATCACGCGCAGCGTCGATTCGGTCACCGGCCTGCCGTCGCTGGCCAATCCCTACATCTCGTCCGAGCGCAGCCGTCCGGCCTACAGCCTGGGCACGACCTGGAACATGCTCGACTTCGGCCTGTCCTACTATGGCGCCAAGCAGGCGGCCAGCCGCGTCGGCATCGCCGGTGAGCGCCGCCGCAAGGCCATGCACGTGCTGGTGCAGGACGTGCGCTCCGCCTTCTGGCGCACCGTCAGCGCGCAGAAGCTGCGCGACGAAGTGCGCGGCACTATCGACCTGGCCGAAGGCGCGCTGAAGGATGCGCGCAAGGTCGAGGCCGAGCGCCTGCGCTCGCCGGTCGACACCCTGCGCTACCAGCGCCAGCTGCTGGAAAACCTGCGCCTGCTGGAAAGCATCGAGCAGGAACTGGCCAGCGGCCGCATCGAACTGGCAGCCCTGATCAACGTGCCGCAAGACACCGCGTTCGAAGTGGTGGAGCCGGCCGACAGCGCCGACCCGACCATGCTCGAAGTGCCGGCCAGCCAGATGGAAGAACTGGCGGTGACCCAGAACGCCGACCTGCGCGAGCACTTCTACAACACCCGCATCGCGCTCGACGAAACGCGCCGCACCATGGTGCGCATGTTCCCGAACCTGTCGTTCAACTACGACCTGCGCTACGACTCGGACAAGTACCTGATCAACAACCGCTGGAACGAAGCCGGCGTGCACCTGTCGTACAACCTGATGAACCTGTTCACCGGTCCGGCCCAGAAGCGCCTGGCCGAAGCCGGCGTCAAGCTGGCCGACCAGCGCCGCGTCGCATCGCAGATGACGGTCATCACCCAGGTCCACCTGGCGCGCCTGCAATACCAGATCGCCTACCGCCAGTACCTGCGCGCCGACCAGATCTGGCAGGCCGACGCCAAGATTTCCGAGCACGTCAAGAACCGCGA
>Ga0265780_10001632_pt1 | contig 31287 bp, 24 predicted proteins | sample P1T30metagenome_FD_192432 | JGI IMG/M metagenome (GOLD analysis project Ga0265780, IMG submission 192432) | Plant litter microbial communities from East Loma Ridge, Irvine, California - P1 T30 | ecosystem: Environmental > Terrestrial > Plant litter > Unclassified | place: USA: California... | reverse complement strand
TTTTCGGCCAGCGAAACGATGACGTGCGCCAGGTCGGGCACCGCTTTGCCGGGGCTCATGCCGAGCACCTGCTGGTAGTAGTACGCCAGGTGCCGGCCGGAAAAGCCGTTCAGCTGCTCCCGAATGGGCTCCAGCAGTTGTAGAAAGGTCAGAAACAGTACCAGGTGCGGGCGCGAAAGCCGCTGCTGTAGCTCCGGCCGGTCGGCAAAGCTTTGCGGGTCGTGGAGGTAGGCGCTGATATCGGCCAGCCACTGGCTCGGCTCCTGCGGTGGCGCGGCCGGCTCGCCAGCGGCGGCGGGCGCCTTGCCCGGCAAAAAGGCCTCCCAGGTGCCCAGCGGCGTATTATCCTCCCCAAAAAACTGGATGAACCGGGCATACTGCTGCGCAAACGCCAGCAGGTCGGCCGTGCTGCGTGCGTCGGGCACGGCATAGCCGGGGGCCAGCGCATCGGCTGGCCGCTGGCTTTGCGTGGTGCCGTCGCTGGGTAGAAATTTTTGGGGAGTCAGGTTATAGAGCATCGGTTGTTTTCAGGGTCGCCAGGCCCTTAGCCGGCTTTAAGCTTGACATTGGTCGTGAGAAAGCTGCCTACCCCGGCGTACTGCGGCACCGGGTCGGACGCGGGCTGGGCGGGAGGGGGCTGTTGCGCCGGGGTTTGCACCAGTAGCTTCGCTACCAGATTCCCGCCTTTCAGCACCAGTGGCTTGCCGCCCACCTTAGTTTTCTTCGACAATTGGTTGGGGCTCAACGCCGAAATCTGGAGCGTGCCCACGCCAGGAATGCTGAACGGCCCGGCGGTGTACATGCAGCCCGGTACCGAGAGCTGCTTCTCGTCGCCTTCGAGGCACACCTTTTTGCCACTCAGCGTCAGTTTGCCGCTGCCCTGCATCACGCCCGGGCGCACCACGACGATGGCGGCCCCAAAAGCGGGCAAAAAGGTTACTTGGTCGCCGTGCATGATGACAAAGTCTTCCATCTGCGTGGTGGTAACGCGGGGCTAGTGGCCCGACGCTTCGTTGAGGTAAAACGGGTACACGAAATTGTAGCGGCTGTTTACCGCGCGCACGGTGTAGGCAATGTCCACGAGCAGCAAGCCGGCGTTGGAGGGGCTTGGGTGCACCTGCACGCCATCGAGCACAATGCGGGGCTCGTGCAGCAGAATGGCCTGGCTGATGGCTTCGCGCAAGCCCGTGAGCAGGTGCTGGTCTACTTCCTCAAACATGAATTGTAAGACATCGCAGCCATAGCTGGCGGCCAGGGGGCGCTCGCCCAGCGCCGTATGCAGCAGCACGTGCAGGCTTTCCCGAATGTCTTCCGGGCCGGCCACCATCTCCACTTCGGCCCCGCTGGCAAAAAACTGGGGCGGGAAGCCCCAGCCTTTGCCTAAAAACGCATTGTCTGGCTCCATAAGGGTAGGTGTGGTGCCCCGCTACGGCAGGGTGCTGGTGGGGGCGGGGGTGCCGGGGCGGGGCGCGTCGAGTGGCTGGGCGGCCTCTGGCTCCGGGTTATTTAGCTGGGCCTGGGCCTGCGCCTGGAGTAGTTCGATGAGCTCGTACACCCGTAGGTAGGGTTGGCTGCCCAGGGCCTCCAGTAGTAGGTTAATTTGCCCAACGCTCAGTTTCAGCGTGATATCCTGCATGGTTGTGGGTGGGTATAGGTTATTTAATGTCGATTTTGGCGCCCTTGATTTCAACGCCTTTCGTGCCCTCGATATGCACGGCGCCTTTGGCCGTGATGGTTAGGTCCTTGCCGCTCTCCAGGATGATGCCGTCGGCGGTGAGGCGGAGCACGTTGCTGTTCGCGTCCTTAATCTCCACGGTTTTTTTGTCCTCATCCAGGACGATGGAGCTGCCATTCGGCGTGGCTAAGCTGACCAGCTTCTTTTCATCGTCGAAAAGCAGTTTGGTGCCGCCTTTCGTCACCAGCCCTTTCTGCGCGTTGGCCTCCGCCGGTGGCCAGGGCGGCGTATTGGCCGAGCTATACAAGGCACCCAAAATCACGGGCTGCCGGGGGTCGTCGTTGAGAAAGCCTAGGATGACTTCATCGCCGGGCTCCGGCCAGAAGAATAAGCCCCGGTTTTTGCCGGCCTCCGGGGCGGCCAGCCGGCCCCACACCAACCCGTTGTTCCCGTCGATAACCGGTATCAGGAGCTTCACCCGGTGCTCGTTGTTGGGGTCGGCTTCGTAGGGCTGCACCAAGCCGATTTGCAGGCCGTGCACGCCGGGCAGCATTCCCGCCGCGGGGCTGTCGGCAATGCCGGGCGTAGCCGCGAAAGGCGTGGGCGACAGCCCGAACTGGATGCTCGTGGTCCAGCCATCGCCCGAAACCTGATGCCGCACGCCCGTCACGATGGTCTTGCCCGAAAACCGCTTGTTTACGCCTTTCAGGTCAATGGTGTCGCCCAGGGCTAGGGTGGCCTGGCCGGGTATGCGAAAGCTGCCCCGCACCATGGCGAGCCGGCTGCGCAGCAGCGTGGCATCGGCCCAGGCCTGGGCTTCGCCAGCCTGCAGGGCGGTGCTGGATAGCAGCAGTTGGCTGCTCGCGCCTACTATACTGGCCAGGGCGGCGGGTGCGAGATTACCTTGTTGCAGCTCAACCGGTTTTGCATCCAGGGTGGGCGTCAGTGCCTGCCGCTGCGCATCCCACGACGCACTCTGGACGGCCCCGAGCTGATGCCGCGCATCCACCTCCATCTCGAAATCATACAGCTCGTCCAAGCCAAATTCAAACGTCTGCTTGGCCGCCGCGAGGGCCGGGGCTTGGGCCGAAACGATGCCGCCGGCCGCCGACACCAGCAAGCCATTCTGGTCGGCCCGCATCAGCATAAAGTCCCAATCCGTGGCCTGGTACTGCACAAGGCGTTGGTGCTGCACCTCGGTGGCCGCTATGCTCCCGGTAGCCAGGCCGCTGGCGCCAATCAGGGCGCTAATGATGTCGCTGTCCCTCTGGTCGGCAAATACGGCGCTCCTGCGCACGCTGGTCATTTTAATGGCTGGGTCGCTTAGCTCCACGGCCAGCGTGCAGCCCTTGCTATCCAGCCGCAGGCCCTGCTTTAGCACAATTCCCTTAAACACGCAGGTGTCTTCGGGGGCAAGGTCTTCGTAGCGCAGATTGATGCTGATTTCTTTGCCAGGCTCAAAAAAAGCGCTATCGCTGACGGGAAAGGCCTGCTGCGCGGGGTTGCCATCCAGGAGCACCAGCTCGGCGGAGGGCACCCGGTTGTACTCGCTGCTGACGTCGACGGACAGCAGCTCGTAGGCAGTGGGCATCGCCTCCCCGTCGCTGGTGATAGTTATTGTTACAACCATGTCACTTGGCCAAGGGCGGAAAGACCAGTTGCTGGCCGGGCCGGAGATTGCGGAAATCGTCCAGGCCGTTGGCGGCGGCCACCTGGAGGTAGTAGCCCGGCGAGCCATATATCTCCTGGCACAGTAACGGTAGCGTCTGGTGCGCCTGCACGATTCGGACGTGGGTCAGGTCGGGCGAGTTTTTGCCCTCCGCCCGCAGCCGCGCGGCAGTGGGCTGGTCCTGGATGAACACGGTATCCAGCTCGGCCCGCAGCGGCGAGCCGCTATTGTCAAACAGCGTGTAGGTTATCTGGGTCTGCTCGAGCCGGCACGGAAAGGCGAGTTTGCCCCATTTCACCACCAAAAACCGGGGTTGGTGAATATCACCGTCCATGTTGGCGGCGAGCTTCAGAAACCGGTCTACCTCGTCCTGCACCTCTATTCGGTGCGCCAGCCCGATTTCCGTAACTCCCGTACCATCGATGATGATTTTGAGCGAAAACTGCGTTGGCTCGCCCGAGATGTAGGCCGCGGCGCGGCCGCTGGTATTGGCCCCCTGCCGGGTGCTGTACACGTTTTTGTGCGCCAGCGCGTACGATTCGGGGTTGAACATCAGCTGAAACGTAGCGATGTCCTTCTGCCGGGCCGCATCCTTATACACGTTGATGCGCAGCTTTTCGAGCTTAAATAAATTCGATAAAGCCATGACTACCTGTTTTTTTCCTTTTTGAGAATTTTCAGTACCTGCTCCACGCAGGCCTGAATCAACTCCTGCTGGTCAGGGCCGCTGCCGGCGGCAATACCAGGCGAGGCTTTGCTGCCTGGCACCGCATTCGCGTCGTCGCCCATAGTAATTATTGCCTTGATAACCAATTCTTTGATTTCTACGGCCATCGGCTTATACTGGTATCGTTTGAAACCGGGCGTAAGCCAGTTCCAGGGTGTTGATGGCCACGGCGGGGTTGCTGGCATCCAGGTTGCCCAGCGCCCAGCCTACCGGGTAGGCTTTGATAAACATCCAGGCCGCCAGCGGCTCGTGCTGGGCACCAAGCAGGGTGACCAGCACGTTGGACGGGGCGAAGCGAAACAGGGAAAAAGCGGCGTTGAACTCTGTGTTGAGCGGTGAGGCTATCACTAGTCCGCGCTCCAGTATCAGGTTGCTGTAGGTAGCGCGGGTGGGGAGGCGGTGGCTGTACAGGTTTTGCCCACCCTCGCTAATGCTCTCGGTTTGAAACGACATGCTCAGCCCGGACACCTTCTGAAAGCGAATGTCGATGGGATTAGGAATTGCGCCGCCCGCAAAAAAGAACACCCCAAAGCGGTGGTTCAGCAGCGGGTCCGGGTTCAGGGTATTCATAACTAACGGGGCTTCTACAGGTACTCGATGGTGAGCCCCGGCGCGATAAGGTCAAGGCTTTCAATGGCCACCTCGCTGGAGGTGGCCGAAAAGACGGGCGCGGTAAGCTTCAGGGGCAAGGCCTTATCGACTTTCCAGCGCACGATGGCGGCGCCGGTGGCGTCGCACAGGTCAATGGTCAGGTCTCTGGTGTCTGGCTCGCGCAGCCAGTTCCACAGGTCGCTGCGCTTGGGCGCAATGCCCCGGCGCAGCGACAGGGAAACCAGGTTGGGCTCGGTGCGCATGATATTCGGCCCCATTGCGTAGCTGAGGCCATGTTTGTAGACGACCTTTTCATACGCCAGGCTCAGGCCCGATACTTCTGAAAACGACAGCACCTCCGCGCCGACCTGCACCCGGTAGTTGAAAACGGGCAGCGGGTAAGCTAGTGCGCGTTCATTCTTGGCAGGTTCCATGGGCAAGCAGCATCCGCAAATTGGGTAGGGGCAGCGTTTTAGGAGCCGGTTAGGCTCAAGACTCGCTTATTTCCAGACTGCTAGCCATCAGCTCCATGCTCTCGATAGCCACCTCGTTGGCAGTGGCACTGAAGGTGGGCGCGGTCAGCTTGGTCGGGAAGGCATCAATCACCTTCCAGCGCACCACCGAAATGCCCTTTTCGTCGCACAAGTGAACCGTTACGTCCTTCTTCTCCACCCGATTCAGCTCGATGCTTTTAATCCAGTCGTAGAGCACGGCAATACTTTTGGCCCGCACGTAGCCTTTGCGGAGCGTGAGCTGCACCGGCTTGGCCTGGCCCGGCATGTGCATCACCACGGGGCCAGGTTTGCCCGAGGTGCTGCGGCTTTCACTATAGGAAATGGTGTCAAACGACATCTCCATGCCGGAGATTTCAGAAAATGCAATAGTCTCATTACCAATATCCACCCGGTAGTTATAGACGGGCAGTGGGTAATCCGTTTTTATTTGGTCAGGAGTCAGGGCCATTGTTTTCAGTTAGTAAAGAGTGTCAGATGGCCTGCCTTAGGCTTCCTGGAGCTTATGCGAGAAAGAAAGCACAATAAATTCGGCGGGCCGCACGGCCGCCAGGCCAATGTCGATGCGCATGATACCGTTGTTCACGTCGTCGGGGGTCATGGTGGTGCCCAGGCCCACCCGCACGTAGTAGGCGGCTTTGGGCGAGGGGCCGGCCAGCGCGCCCTGCTGCCAGAGGGTATACAGGTAGCTTTCAATCATCCCCCTGACCTTTAGCCAGGTAGACGCATCGTTGGGCTCGAATACCGCGAAGAAAGTGGCTTTTTTGGCCGATTCCTCCACCATGCTGAACAGCCGCCGAACTGGGATGTAGCGCCACTCGTTGTCGTTGCCGGCCAGGGTACGGGCCCCCCAGATGAGCGTGCCCTTGCCGGTGAAGCTGCGGATGGCATTGATGGACTTGCCCGAGTTGGGGTCGATGTTGAGTCTTTCCTGTTGTTTAGCGTCGATTTTTTTGTCCGGGCCTATCACTGCGCTCAGGCTCACATTGGCCGGGGCCTTCCAGACGCCGCGCTCCCGGTCTACCGTGGCATACACCCCCGCCACGGCCGGCGACGGAGGCAGGGTCACGGTTTGTTGGCTCAAGCGCTGTTTGATGGCGTTGTAAAGCCCTGTTTTGGTATCTTTTATCTTATCCAGGGTTGCAGGGGCCGTGGGCAGCTGGTTGGCTGCGGTAGTAAGGGTAGGCGCCGGTACCGCGGGGGTAGTTACAGGGGCGGGAGTGACGACGACAACGAGCTTAGCACTCGCCGAGCCAGTATTGGTTACCTCAAGCCCCCCCACGGGCGTAGTCTTGCCCTTGGGCAGCGTTTTGCTGTCCCCCTCGCTCAGGGGTTGGTCGGACAAGAAGCTGATGTTAAAATTATCTTTGTCTTTAGTTGAGTCGGGCAGCTTTTTCCACGCGTCTACGACGGCCTGCGCGCGCGTACCGCTCTCCAGAGTAATGGTCAGTAAAGCAGGCGTAACGGCGAACGCCGGGGCCGTTGTGGCGAGGGCCGCGGCTTGCGGTGCCGGGGCATTATCCGCAGCTAGATTGGGGGTAGTAACTACTTCAAGAGCGTTCGTAATGGGCTCTTTTAGGCTCGCCGCCGTTAGGGGATACGTCAACGTAACCCCTTTATCCTCGTACTGATAGCCAATGGATGTTTCCAGAAAGGGGTAGTAAGCAGCACCGTATTTAAGGTTGCCAGTTCCTATTTTAGTCTTGAAGACAGTTGCATCCCCATCACCAATAGCAAGAACATCGATAAGGCAAAAGCGGTCCATGAGCGTGCCACACTGCTTCAGGGCCGCCGCGCAGAGCTCGTAATAATCGGCCTCACCGAGGCTGCAGGCTTCCGACAAAACGAGCAGGGTCGGCTCGTCTTCCTGGGCGACAATGTCTAAGGCGTCGAGGAATTTTACTTTCGTTTTTTCCTCTGCGTAGGAGCCGATGGAGAGTACGTAACAGTCGCTGCCACCATTCTTAAAAAAATGGTCGAGCGCATAAAACAACTGATGGGCTGGGGCTAGCTCCGCGTCGTCGACAATTTTAATAGCATAGGGTGGCTCGGCAGCTTCCACCGTCACCTTATACGTACGTAGGTGTGGGCCCCCAAAATATAACTTGTACGCTGGTAGCGAGTTAATACGGACTGGTACGTTTTGTAGCGAAGCATCGCCTCTTAGTGCCTGCTGGGTATGGCCGATGAAGATGGGAACAGCCGTCGATACTTCCGCTACCGATGGCGGCAGGGTAGCCACTTCTTGGATGTAGACATCCGGGGTGCTGAGAGACTCCATGTGCTTGGCGTTTGTTTTTTTAAGTGGGGGAGAAGCTGCTGATTTACTGGGAGCTATCTATAAAAACGCGCGGGCGTTTGTGCCCCAGGCGCAAGCATAGCTAGTGCGGTGGGCATTGCTGGGGCGCTGGCTACCGGGCCGGGGTAGTACAATAGCTGCCCCAGACCTGCCGTGCACTACAAGCACCGCAAGGCCAGCCCAACACAAGGATAGTTTACTTTTTGAACAGTAGCTATGGCTTGGTTTTCTGTTTGTTAGGCTTAGGGAGCGCTACTGGTTTTCGTTCGCTCTTAACCACCTGCATTTCCAGGGCAGTGTCGTCCGGGCTGTTAGAAGGATGCGACTTAGCTCGGATTTCACGAACCTCGACGGGCGCCACGGTTTTCGTTTCGCTGTCTTGAAAGACCAGGATGCCGACCTTATACAAAGCAGAGGGATGATAATGGGTTTTTAGCGCGCTCCACAGCTCATTTTGCTGTGCCAAAGGCAGCGTGACTAATTCCAAACGTAATTGCTGAATTTCCGGGTGGCCTTTAAGCTCCAAACAGTTTTCCCCATTTAACAGCAGATTTTGCTGGAAAAAACGCATGATGTGCGATAGGAATTTTAGCGATTGTTCATACGCCGAAAACCTGCACACAAATAAAACAAATAGATTAAGACTAATAGGAGGGTTTTTACCCGCTAGTATACCAGTAGTATTGTCGTAATGCCCCTGGTAGCGGTTGGCTGGCCGCAGTAGTTTCTCTTCTTCTATATTAATGAGCAGCGGTACGACAGCGTTTAGCGGAAAAATGATTGGGTCGGTATTTTCGCCCGCTAAAAAAATGGCTTTGTCCTCCTGAAGCAGCGTTTGCGTGCGGAAGTAGCGGTTAAGCTTATTCTTTAACAGGGTCAATACCTCATCAATCATTGTGCTGGCAGAAGACAGTATTTTAGGGTACGGCTGCCGGCTGAGCAGATACTAGGCTAACTAGCCATCTTGCTGGCTAGCTCGTTATTGTTCAAGTATTTATTGAAAAGGTCTCCTAAGCGGTGGGCCAAATGTAACGCCAGTTCAGCAATATGCAAGCACTAAATTAAATAACTACTGATTTTTTGATATACTAATTTACCAATTGTTATTACTGTTCAGCTAATTTCCCCCAAAATCTAATTAGTTAGGACGGTTTTTTTATTAATAGTTCAATTCTTTTAATGTTGAGCTTATTTATTAAATAGGTTGGATTATAGTTATATAGATTCGGTGAAAGGTGCTTGAGGGGTTTTAAATGATGCGGTGGCGTAAAAAAGTGACGAAGTAGTTTCAGAAATTGGATTAGTATGTAGTAGTTTCGCCCCCAGCGTATCCTTTCAGTTGATTTCACTGGTATTAAAAAAATAATAGCGTGGTAATTGATGAAAGCATTAATAGGTTCGCCTGAGGCAATACATTTGATGGTGGAGAATTTCGAGCTGATAGGCAAGGCGCTTTCTACAAAAAGTGTCCTCGATTTTAGCGCTAGCTAAAAGCTGCTAAAGCCGATTAGCATGGCTGCACTAGCAGGCACAACCGCTTAGGGCATAAATGCTGGCTGCGGGCAAAAGCCGGGCAACAGTGGCTCCCACTCCATTAAAAGCGCTCCTTCACCGCCCGGTGTGGGCCCGCCGCCCGCGAAGGCCCGCGTTCATTTCTCTTGTTCCTTTTTATGGCTGCGTCACGCCCTGCAAGCATCTCCAACGCTCCCCCGGCCCACCCGGCTCTGGATTTTAACGTTCTGTTTGCGGAGGGCCTGCGCCACATCCGGCGGCTGGCGGGTAGCTCCTGGACCGACCACAATACGCACGACCCTGGCATTACCATCCTGGAGCAGCTTTGCTACGTCCTGACCGACCTGGCTTACCGCCTCAACTACGACATGCCCGACCTGCTGACCCGTGAAGACGGCACACTGGGCGGGAGTATGTACAGCCCGGCGCAGCTGCTTACCGTGAACCCGGTAACGCTGGCCGATATCCGCAAGGTGGTGCTGGATGTGCCGGGGGTGAAAAACGCCTGGGTTGAAAAAGTGGCCCAGCCCGCGCCGGATGTTTTTTATGACGCCCGCCGCCACACGCTCGAAGTAGCTGATGCCAGCGGCCAGGCCGACTTGCTCCGCATCAGGGGCTTGTACCGCGTGCTGCTGGAGCAGGATGAAACTGCCGACGGCACTACCGAAGCCGCCGTTTGGGCCCGGCTGCACCAATGCCGCAGTCTGGGCGAAGATTTTAGCGAAGTCAGGTCGTTGCCGCCCCAAAAAATCGAGCTTTTGGGTACCATCGAGCTGGAAGCCACCGCCGATGTCGATGCGGTGGCCGCGGCCGTTCGGTTTCAGGTGGCCGAGCTCATCTCGCCCCGCATCCGGTTCTACACGCTCCCAGAGCGGCTAAGCAGCGGCCTCACGACCGACGAGCTATTTGATGGCCCCGTGCTGCAACAGGGCTTTATCGACGACCAGGAGCTTGATGCCTTCGGTCGCCGCACCGAAATCCACGTTTCCGACATTATCAGGGGAATAATGACCCTGCCCGGCGTGAAGGCCGTGAACGGCATCGCGCTAAAGGCGGACGACCAGCAACCGGCCCGTTTTTGGTCGCTGACGCTCGATAAGGAGAAAACGCCCAGCCTGCTTTGGCAGCTCAAGGCAAGCCCAGGGGCCAGCTCTGCGCCGCTTGCGTTTGTGCAGAAGGGAGTGGTGGTGCGGCCAGACGAAGCGCGGGTAGCCGAGCTCTTTGCCAAGCTGCGCACGGCCAGCCAGCGCCCGCCGCTGCAACAAGGCCACCGCGACCTACTTGTGAAGGCGGGCCAGTTTCGCGACGCGGGGGCCTACTACTCCATTCAGCACCATTTTCCGGCCGTGTATGGCCTCGGCGATTTTGGCTTGCCTGCCAATGCCCCGCCCCAAAGGCAAGCGCAGGCAAAGCAGCTCAAGGGCTATTTGCTCTTTTTCGAACAGCTGCTGGCCGATTATTTCGCGCAGGTGGGCGGCCTCCAAGACCTGGTGGCCTTCGATAGCGAGCCGGCTGCTCCGCGGGCCTACCAGCCGCTCGCCAAGGTGGTGCCAGGCGTAGCGAAAGAGGAGGTGCTCCGAGAGGAGGAAGGGACCGCGCCTTTTGGGGCCGGGCTGGGCGAACACCCCGACCGGCTAAATCGGTTTTTGAATCACCTGCTCGCCCGCTTCGGCGAAAGCCTGACCGATTTTGCGCGGGTATTGCCGCCGGCCGCGCAGGCGCCGCCCAAGCACGAGTTGCCCACGCCGCTCCTAAGCGCCAAGTTACGCTTTCTGCAAGCCTACCCGCAGCTCAGCAACGACCGGGGCAAGGCCTTCGATTATACCCTGCCGAGCTGGGATACCCTAAACGTGTCGGGGCTCGAAAAGCGGGTAGCCGCAAAGCTGGGCATAGCAGACTGGCGCCGGCGAAGCTTGGCAACTGCGACCGAAGAAGGCTTTCACCTGATTGAGCACGTGCTGCTGCGCCCCATGGCGAGCGACGTAGACGCTGCGCTGGTGGCCCAGCGGCCCGTTGGCATCGAGGCTTTTGAGCCGTCAAACCAGCCTGGCCGCACCTGGTGCCGGTGCCCCACGCATGGCCTGGCTACTGGCGACACCATTGAGCTTATTGATGCCGGCAGCTACAACGGTGCAAGGCTGGTAACGCAAACCAAGGCGGATGCCTTTGAGCTAGCGGTGGCTTACCAGCCGGCGGCCGGTAAGCCGGCGGGCGGGGCCCCGCCGGCTTGGCTGCGCACCACCACTCTGCTGGTGCTGGCGCGGCAGCCTATCGACTTATTTGCCGAGTGCCCGGCAACTGCCCAGCGCACTGTTTGCACCGCACCAGACCACCAGCTGGAGGCGGGCGCCCAAATCAGAATTATCGGTACGACGCACTACAATGGCACCTACGTGGTCGGCAAGGTTACCCCTACTACGTTTGAGATTGACAAGAGCTTTGCAAAAAGCGAAGTGGGCGGTAGCTGGATTGACGACCGGCTTTTGCCCGATTTGTACTCGCTACAGCTAAGCTTCGTTTTTCCGGGCTGGTTGCCGCGCTTCAAAGACAAGGAGTTTCGGGCGTTTGCGCAGCAAACCATTCGGGCGCAAACGCCGGCCCACCTTCGGGTGTATGTAAAGTGGCTCTCAGAGGATGAAATGGCGGTATTTGAGGGCGCTTATCAACAGTTTTTGACGCAATTGCAACGCAAGGGTTATGGAAGAGAATAACTATTTGCTCCGGGCGGCCAGAGACACGCTCGTGAGCCAACTGGGCTTAGCCGCCCCCACTCCGCTGGCCGATTTGCCGGTGCGCGCTATCGAGTACGTGGTGGTGCACGGCAATCAGGCCCAGCTTGAAATCGCGTACAGCCAACCCGACGTTAGCTACAAGCTTTGCAACGCCGAAGGCCGAATCATGCGCACTGCCCAAGGCACTGGTGGCCCCCTGCGGCTGAAAACCGCCGACCTTGAAGACGACGAATACGCGTTTAGCATCCGGGCGGTCCGCACCCCGGAAAGCGACCCGCACCTACCCGGCCCCCTTGAGGTGAAGCTGCTGCAAACGGTAGTTGTGCAGGTCCGGACGGATACCACACTGGCTACTTCCCTGCAAGCCCCCAGCATCGCCTTCGGAGCGCAGGCGGAGGTTTGGGTGCACAGCGCGCAAAGTAAAACGCGGTATGAACTGGTGGATGAAGCGGAAAAGCCGTTGGGAGAGGCCGTAGAAACCCGCACGGCGGGGGATGTGTCGCTCCGGACGCGGGCGCTGACCGAAGACACCACGATTGTTGTGCGGGCTACCAACATCAAAAAGGGCCTGAGCGACCTGCTGACGCAGCGCGTGCACGTAGCAGTGGGGCCCAAGCTGGACGTGGCCGCCGCGTTTACTCCGTCCGTTGTCGATTATAACAGCGAGGCTACGATTCACCTGGCTAAAAGCCAGGAAAGAACTAGCTACCAGTTGGTTGTGGAGGAGACTGGCCGCAAGGCCCAGCCGCAAGAATCGCCGGCAGTGGCGGGTACCGGCGGCGACATTGAGTTAACCATTAAGGAACTGCGGGAAGATTGCACCGTCGGCATTAAAGCCACGAAGGTGGCTTCTGGCCTGGCCGATACGCTGGCGGCGCAGCTGACAATCCCGGTGAGACCCGACCCGGCCAAAACGCTGTCGCTGGTGGCCGCCCTGACCGAGGCTGGTAAGAGCACGGTGGTGGCCAGCGTAGCGGCGGGGGCGAAGGCTATTATCAAAGTGGCCAGCTCCCAGCCCGGCGTATGCTACCAGCTGCGCGCCGACACTTCCCCGGTTGGCCCGCCGGCGTACCACCACGTCAATGCGGGTATCGGCCGGGCCAGGGTAGGCGTTGAATTTGCCATTGATACGTTTACCGGGGACGCCGTTTACCTGCCCACCGGCATTCTGACAAAGACTACCGAGTTTACTGTCTTCGCGTTTAAGCCCACCCGCAAAGCGGAAGGCGTGGTGGTAGGTACGATAAAGGTGCCCGTTGAGGCTGCCGGTTCATGAGCCAGCGGCCGCACGTTATCCGCCGCCAGCTGGTGGAGCTGCACCTCCCCACGGGCACCGATAGCCGGGCCGTGCAGGAGCGGGTCAGCCGCCTCTGCCGCGAAGTAATTACCGCCTTGCTCGACGAGCACCTGAGCCAGTATGCCGGCCAGGAAGATGTACAGCTTACCCGCCTCGAATTCGACTTGGGCACCATTGCCCTCGCCGACCTGGAGCGGGTGCTGCCCCAGCGGCTGGCGCACGAGTTAGCGCAGGTGCTGCCGCCGGCCGTACTGGCGGCAGCCGGGTCGGCGGCCAGCCAGCGCACGGCCGCCGCCGATGGTAGCCCGCCCGGCGAGCTGGCGGGCAAAGACACCGACCTCATTGCGTATTTCCTTCGCTCGGGCCTGCTGCCCTGGTGGGCCACGCCCGTGTCGGCGCCGCGCCTGGCAGATGCCTTCACCCGCGCCCGGCTGCACGATGCCAACGCCCTCAAACAGCTACTAGCCGCGCTTTTGGATGAGCCGGTAGCTACGGCGCGCCTTTTTTATGCCTGCCCAGATGCGCTGCTCGAGCAGCTGCTCGGGCTGTGGCTGCCCGCGGCCCCGCAGCGCACGCAGCAGCTGCAAGCTGCCATGCTGGGGCCCACAGGCACTGCCCGCAATGCGGCCTCTGGCCGGCTGGCCTGGTGGTACGGCCTGTACAAAACCGCTACCCACGAGGGCGTGGCCGCCGGCCAATATGATGCCGCGGCCATCTACCAGCTGCTCACACGCTTTATGGCCACTAAAGAGGCTGGCAGCAGGGCTACGCCGCTGGCTGCGCAAGGCACCCTGGAGCTGCTTGCCGAGGTTTTTCCGCTTAAAGCGGCGGCATCCATATCGGTGCTACGCCAGCCGGCTGCTCCTAGAGATGCCGCCGTTGGGGCGGGCGCTGCCAGCTTGCTGCCCCAGCGCCCGCCCGCGCTTCCGGGGCCAGCGCCGGCTGGGTTCTCTCCGGTAACTAGTGCCGTGCTTTTGGGCCGGGCGGAGCTTTTGGGCCGGGCGGATGCGTTCAGCGAGTCCGATAAAATCAGTGTCCAGAACGCGGGCTTAGTGTTGCTTTGGCCCTTTTTGCCCCGTTTTTTTGCTACGCTTGGCCTCACCAGCGAAGGCCGGTGGGTGGACGAGGCCGCCGCCACGCGGGCTTGCCTGCTCTTGCAATACCTCGTGGAGGGCACCACCGACGAGGTGTTTGAGGCGGTGCTGCCGCTCAATAAGCTGTTGTGCGGCATTGACTTGGCCCAGCCGCTGCCCACGGCCTGGGCTATCCGGCCGGAGGAAGCGGGTGCCGCCACTACCTTGCTCGAAGCCGTGATTCAGAACGGGCCGCTGTGGCGCACGCTGTCGGTGGAGGGCTTCCGGCAGGCTTTTTTGCAGCGGGAAGGCCTGCTCGGCACCCGCGACGGCCACTGGCTGCTACAGGCCGCCCGCGAAACCCACGACATCATCATCGACCGGCTGCCGTGGGCGGTGCGGCACGTGAAGCTGCCCTGGATGGAGCGCCTGCTTTTCACCGAATGGCAGCAGGCCTGAAGTGCCGCCACTAGCTAAATTCTGTGCATGTCGTCCTCTTCTTCATCTCTTCAGGCGGCCTGCCTGGCCGCCGAGCTGCACTGGTTGCAGCAGCTAATCGACCTGCGGTTTCGCCTTTATTTTGAAGACCAGCCGCCGGTTGCCAGCCTGGCCGGGCTATCGCCCCCGCCCCTCACGCCCGGCCCTGCCTACGCCGATTTTGTGACCAGGCACGCGCTCAGTACGCCCGAGCGCACCATTCTGGCCTTGGCCCTAGCCCCGCACCTGCGCCCGGAACTGCTGGATGGCTTTTTTGCCCAGAATAGTACTTATAATAAACGTTTTACAGAGTTTGGAGCGTGGCTGGGCCGCAGCGGCAACCTGCTGCCCACCGGCGAAACGGCGCTTTTTTTGCTGGCCGGCCCCGACCTCGCCGAGCGCCTTACCTACGCCCCGCTGCTCGGTCCTGAGAGCGCCCTGCTGCGGAGCCGGGCCGTGCGGCTGGAGCCCGCAGGCAAAGACGAGCCGCTGCTGAGCGGCGGGCTGTGCCTGAGCGAAGACTACGCGGCTTATTTTACGACCGGCACCTTCGGCGCCCCGCAATTTAACGAGCGTTTCCCCGCCAAAATCCTGGCTACGCAACACGAGTGGGCCGACCTCGTGCACGACCCCTACACGCTGCAGGGCGTAACCGAAATCCAGAACTGGCTAAAGCACGGCGACGCCCTGCTCCGCGACACCGAGCTGGGGCGGTGGCTAAAACCCGGCTACCGGGCCCTCTTTTACGGCCCGCCCGGCACCGGCAAAACGGTGACTGCCGCTCTGCTGGGCAAGGCCACCGGCCGAGACGTGTACCGGGTCGACCTGTCGATGATAGTGTCCAAGTACATCGGCGAGACGGAAAAAAACCTGGCCGCCGTCTTCGACCAGGCCGAAGACAAAAACTGGATTCTGTTCTTCGATGAAGCCGATGCCCTCTTTGGCAAGCGCGTGGAAGCCGCCAGCGCCAACGACCGCTTTGCCAACCAGGAAGTATCTTACCTGCTACAGCGCATCGAGGACCACCGCGGCGTCATCATTCTCGCCTCCAATCTGAAAGACAACATCGACAAGGCCTTTCTGCGCCGATTTCAGACGGTCGTGTACTTCCCGCTACCAGATGAGGCGCAACGCCACACGCTCTGGCAGCGCGCCTTCGCGAGCGGACTGCCGCTGGCGGCCGACGTAGACTTGGCGCGCATCGCGCAGAAATGGGAGCTCGCCGGCGGCTCCATGATTAACGTAATTCGGTACTGCAACCTGCAAGCGCGGGTGGCGGGCGCAGCTACCATTCAGCAGCCGGAAATAGAGGCCGGCATCCGGCGGGAATTGCAGAAGGAAGGTATTATTCTGACGCACTAAGCCAACCTTATCTTCTCCAAGCCTCATGCATACCATCCTTCAAGTTGGGTTTCCCGACCTCTACCCTGGCTCCGGCCGAGACCGTATAGTTTCGTGCCGCTCAGTCCTTTCTTTACTATGGTCTTTGAGCATATTGGGTACCTAGTAGGAACGAGCTTTTAAAGACTTCGTAGCGGCCAAGCGGGCTGCGTACCTGCTGCCCTTCTTGGTCAGCAGAGAGGATAGCCCGCACGAGCGCCCATTGGTACTCAATAAGCTGCTGTGCGGCATCGAGCCGGCGCAGCTTCTGGCCCCTCACGGCCGAGGAAAAACAACCGGCGAAGGCCTGCGCAGGGCCGCCCTCGGCCAGTGAACTACCCTGAAAACACCAGCGTCGTTAGCCTATGTGAAACCTTGCTGCAACGCCCTGGTGAGGTGGTGTGGAGCGCAGTAATACTGGGATAGAGTTATATAAAGAAAAACGTAAAATTGCCGAAAAGAGCCGAATGCACGTGTACCTGAATACCAGAAGCCGGGCCGGCGGAGTGTCGTAGTGTACGAGTCTTCGCCTGCTCCCCAAGTTCAAGGGGAGAAGGTTTCACGGGCGGCAAGGTAGTAGGCGTGTAAGGCCAGGGATTGGCTGCGTTCTCAATTCGGATAACTGCCCGGCGAACATCGGTTGAAGCAGCACGCTCCAGCCCAAGTTGCATGTGCGCTTTCATCACCAGCTTATCAATCTCATTTTGGCTATCAGACTGACTAGTTTTGTTTTCGCCTGACACATCAACCCTTGATGAGCTGATGATGAAGTCCGGCATCAGCTTTGCGCTTGACCCAAGAATAGCTGTTACCTGCTCTCCCCCGTGCCGGTTACCCATGGTATCGGACGAGGCAGCAGTATTCAATTCTGCAAAAGAAGCCTTTACGCTAACTAAGTGTGCTCTCGTCCATTGACTGAGACCCTGGGCCGCCTTGGCGTTGTCTTTTTCTTTAATCCGTTCGGCAAACGTGGGAAGCACGGTATTGGTAGCTTCATCAGTATGAGTCTTCACTTCGCCCCAAGTGGTTGCTGCTGTTGCTAAATCGCTTGCTACTGTCCGCTGCACAATAGCTACTACCGGCAAAGATGCTCCGCGTAGTTGGGCAATAGGGGATGCCTGACTTAAAGATTTGACTCCCATTGCATTTGCTTCCCTTTCCAGAACGGCTTCGTCATTTATTACAGTTCCCTTCAATTGCCTCGTTGCCCGCACCCGGCCCTGCTTCTGCTGCACCACGTGCCACGCCTCGTGTGGCAGGTGCTGCTCCTGCCCCGGCGCTACGTGAATATCGGTGCCCTGGGCGTAGGCGTGGGCCTGGAGCTCGGCCGGCTTCGCGGAGTTGTAATGCACCTTCACATCATCGAGCGAGTAGCCCGAAAGGCTTTCCACCCCTGCTTTTAGCTTGTCGGGCAGGCCGGTGCGGTTGGGGCGCGGCGCGGCTAGCTGCACGGGTGCCTGCGGGCGTGGGGCTGCCTGCCGGGGGCTATTGGCAATAGTCGCCTGCATCTTGCGCTGGGTTACCGCGGTGGCGCGGTTATCAACCAAGGCAGGCCCTTTGCCAGGTTCTGACGATGCAACTTTAGTGGCAGGCGTGCGGGTAGCAAAGTCTTTCATGAGCCTGGGGGCAGCAAGTGAGCTACCAGCGGGCAATATAGACACTATTGCGCACAGCGTCAGTTAGTAAAGAAATTGATACTGGCAAGTTAGGGTTTTGGCCACGGGAGTCGGGCTTCAATCTTACCTCTCTTCAATGGCTAACATCATATTGTATATGGTTGATAGGCTACTGTGAAATTGTATCCGCAGCTACGGGTGCCAAGCGCCAAGTTTGTTCATCCATTTGGCGCGAAGCTCTACGCGCCCCGTACTCCACCACTGGCATCATGCTGGAGTGAAGGGCGGTGGTGGCATTCTATCCAGCTAGCCACAACTGAAACTCCTGGAGCTTATTTCCGCTGTTGAGCACCATGCCGGACAGCAAGCCGTTGGGGTTGCGGAAGGCACTGGTTTGCAGCCAGCCACTTTAGTTAGGCAGGGGCAGGTAGTCGAGCACGCCCAAGCTGCCGGGCAAGCTGTGTAACTGGCATCAGTGGCGCAGCCATAGCGCCTTGCATCAAATACTTTGCGCAGGCAGTGGCAACGTATGCGGCCCAGCGCCAGCTGCCGGGCTAGAACATGCTACTGCGAGTCAGTAAGGGGATAGTAGCCATCAACCATAAAGTAGATGGGCGCCTAGAAATTCTGCACGCTACTCACTGACTCATTTCCTCCCTGGTTAGCTCGATTTCCTAACACTAGCCCAATCCATTCGACGTTATCCGGCCTCTTAAAATCATTATTCGTCGGCTCTATTTTTCGGACTAAGTTCCGGAAAATAGAGCCGTGCTCTTTTTGTGTATGGTATAAATATTTGATAATTAATAAATTGTAAAATTTTAGCGGAGTGGCACCGCTTTGGCCTTTGCTGGGCCAAACAACTAGCCATGCTAAACAACCCATCCAAATTATTCCTGGTCGACGACGACCCTTTCTGCCGCCAGTTGATGGAGCACGCCATCCGCGGCCTCGGTTATGAGGACATTCACTGCTTTGACAATGGGGCGGCGTGCCTCGATGCGCTCATCGAAGAGCCCGACATCATTTTTCTGGACCAGATGATGGGCAGCGTGTCGGGCACCGATGCGCTCAAGGCCATCAAGCGCTTCAACCCCGACATCTACGTGGTGCTCGTGAGCGGGCAGCAGCAGGTGCAGGTGGCCGTGGATTCGCTCAAATACGGCGCTTTTGACTACGTGGTGAAGGATGAGCAACTCACCGACCGCCTCGCCACCGTGCTCGCCAAGATAGGGCAGGTGCAGGAAATGCTGGCTAGCCGCCAGAAGCCAAAATCGCGATTTTTATCTCTATTCTCTCTATAAGCTAGTTGGTTAGTGCGTGCTGTTGCGTGTGGGTTGAAGTTATCTATTATCGAATGAAAAAAACACTATTTCCGTCGTGGTCGCTGCGCTTGGTGGCCCTGCTGGTGCTGGGCCTGCTGAGTAGCTGCACCCAAAACCTGTTTATGACCAAGCAGCCTTTGTCGGCCCCCGCTGCGCTAACTGTGGGGCCCGACTACCAGTACAAGCTGCGCAAGGATGACAAGCTCACTATCAGCGTATTCGACCACGAAGAGCTGAGTATCGGCTCCGTATACGGGCACTACCCCGTGGGTGAAAATGAGGGTAAGTGGGTGCTGGTAGATGCCGCGGGCAACCTGAACGTACCCAAAATAGGCCCCTACCACGTGGAGGGCCTCACGGTGCCCGAAGCCGAGGAGCAGCTTGAAAAAGTGATGGCCAAGTGGATTGTGAATCCGCAGCTTACGCTGAAGGTATTGAACCTGCAAACCACCGTGCTCGGCGAGGTGAACACGCCCGGCAACCAGCACCTCGAAAAAGAGCGCAATACCCTGATTGAAGTACTGGGCAAAGCCGGCGATTTTGGCGTGTATGCCGACAAGCGCCACGTGAAAGTGATGCGCCAGGATGCCAAAGGCACCTATGCCACCGAAATCAACCTCATGAAAATGAGCGGCTTCGAGCAAAACAACCTGACCATCTTGCCCGGCGACGTGGTGTACGTGCCGAGCAAAAACGGCAAGCAGTTCGACCGCAAGTCGCCTTCGATACTCGGCGTGGCTTCCATTATTAGTACGTTCTTTATCGTATTCCGATTCCTTCAGCAATAACTTAGTGATGAGTGAATTAAAGCAAAATATGCGCGTGCTGCGACCCCTGTGGACGGGGCTGCCCATTGTGGCGATGTGCACGGGCCTTGGTCTCACGGCCGCCTGGCAATACCTGCGCTACGCTACGCCGATGTACGAAAGCACGGCCAAAATCAAGCTGGCCGACCAGAACGAGGGCGTGCTCAACACCACGCTGCTGAAGAACCTGGACGCCTTTTCGGGCGATAACCGCACCAGCGCCGAGGTCGAATTGGTACGCTCGCCGCTGCTGCTGGGCCGCGCCCTCGACCACCTCAGTTTTGACCTCAGCACCTACCGTGTGGGCAAGGTGCGCACCACCGAAATGTACCGCGCCAGCCCTTTCACGGCCGCCGTGAAGCTGACGAACCCGAAGTGGGCCGAAGAGAAATTTGACCTGCGTATCGACGCTGCGGGCGCCGTGCAACTGACCGCACCCTCGGGCGAACGGGCTGAAGGTCAATTAGGCCAAGTGCTACGCTTTAGTGGGGCTGAGGTCCGCATTGGCCGCAACGACTCGCTGCTGAAGGCCCGCCCCGACCTGGCGCTGGCCGACCACTACCAGCTGGTGCAGCACGACCGCAGCCGCCTGATTGAGGACATTGCCAACCGCCTCGACGTGACCAGCACCGACCGCAACGTGCCGGTGCTGCGCATTAGCTTTCAAAGCACGGTGCCCCAAAAATCGGCCGATTTGGTAAATGTCTTATCGGAGGTGTATCTGAATGATTACCTGGCTATTAAGTACAAGGTGGTGAACACCGCCGCCGAAACGATTGGCGCGCGCATCAAGGACGTGCAGCGCACGCTGACCCACTCGGAAGACACCGTGGAGCAGTACCGCGACCTCAAGCGCATCGTCAACATCAAGCAGGAAACCGACACCGACCTGCACAAGGTATCGGAGCTGAAAACGCAGCGCTCGAACCTTGACATGAGCCTGGCCGCCGCCAACGACCTCTACCGCTACATGAGCGATGGCAAAAAAAGTGCCCTGGAGCTGGCCCCCAACTTCGAGGCGTTCAACGACATGCTCTCGACGGACATCATTAAGAAAATCAAGGACCTGCAAGCCGAAAAGCACGATTTGCTGCTGCGCTTCACGCCTGAAGATGAGAAGGTGAAAACCATCGACCTCAAGCTGGCCGACCTTAATGGCTACCTGCTCGAAAGCATTCGTAATACGCGCAATAATCTGACCATCAAGCGCCGTGAACTCGACCGGGCCATTGCCCAGGCGCAGGGCGCGTTTGTGGGCCTGCCCACCCGCGAGAAGAACCTGACCATCTTGCAGCGCGACTTTCAGCTCAACGAAAAGCTGTACACCTTCCTCCGCGAAAAGGAGACGGAAGCCGAGATTGCGAAGTCCTCACCGACCTCGTATCACCGCGTTATCGCCGGCGGCTTGGTGCCCGTGGAGCCCACTTCGCCGCACCGCACGTTTGTGCTGGTTCTGTCGGGCTTTTTGGGGATGCTGCTGGGCACGCTACTCGTGTATTTGCTCTCGATTATTCGCTCGACGCCCGGCGACGCCGACGGCGTGCAGCGCGAAACGTGCACGCCGCTGGCGGCTATTATTCCGCACCTGGGGCGCGGGCTGGCGGGCCGTCTGGCGTTCTTTACGCAGCTGGCTACCCGGTTGGCCCTCAAGGGTATGCTGGTGCCCGGCACTAAGCTGGTGGTGAGTGCTTTCACTGATAAGGAAGGCCAGGCCTTCTTCTTTGAGCACCTGCGCCAGGCGCTGGCTGCCAAGGGCCTGAAGCTGCGGGCGCTGACGCTGCGCGACGCGCAGTCGCTCAACCCCGATGCGCAGCCCGACGAGATACTGCTGGTGCAAAATCTGCCTCTCGACCAGGACAGCCACGCGCTGGCCGTGATGAGCGGCGCCGCCGTGAACCTCGTCGTGATTGACGGCCGCACCACGCCAACCAGCCGCCTGCCCGAGCTCGATTTGCTCACCAGCGAATTTGGCTTGCCCAACGTGCAGCTGTGCCTCAACCGGGCCGGCTACGCGCCCGGCCCGCTGCAAGTGATTGGCTTGCGTTTGCGCCGCCTCTTCACGGCACGCCCGGCCATCAGCCCGGTACCCGAACCGCTGGCCGTGCCCCTGGCGGGCCTCGACTTGCAGTCGTGAATTTGGCTCTGACCCTGCCGCCCTGGACCCAGCGTCTGGGGCGGCTCACAGTTGCCCCGCGCTACTGGGTAGTAGCCGGCCAAGCCACTGTGAGCGGTACTAGCTTTCTGACTAACATCTTCATTGCCAAGCTGTGCGGGCTGGCTACCTTCGGCGAGTACAGCGCCTGGCAGCTGGTGCTGCTGCTGACGCTGGCCCTGCAAGGCGCGGTTATTACCCAGCCCATGCAAGTGGTGCTGGGCACGCTGTCGGCCCGACAGCGGGTGGCCTACGGGCAGCTGGTGCTGGGCTTGCAGCTGGCCTTTAGCGGGCTGGCGGTGGCGGCTACGGCCCTCGGGGCTAGCCTATTGCCGCAGGCAGCGACGGTGCTGCCGGCCTTTATTGTGCTGCTGGCCGCCACTGGGGGGCAGGACACGCTGCGCAAATTGCTGCTGGCCGAGGGCAAAGTGCAGGCTGCCTTGGCGAGCGATGTGCTCTCGGCGGGCGGGCAGCTGCTGGTGCTGCTGGTGCTGGCCTTGCGCCCTGCGCCAGCCACGCTGGCCGAGGTGATATGGGCCGTGGGCCTCACCACCGTGCCCGCGCTGCTGGTAGGAGGGAAGGCGCTGGGCGAATGGCCGGTGCTGAGCATGAGTGGCTTGCGCCGCTTTGGCCGGCGACACTGGCGGCAGGCGCGCTGGCTGGTGCCCACCGCTGTGCTGCAATGGAGCTCGGCCAACGTGCTGTTGGTATTCGCGGGGTGGGTGGGCTCGCCGGCTATGCTGGGCGTGCTGCGCCTGGCCCAAACGGCAATGGGCATCTTTAATCTCGGCCTGCAAGCAGTCGAAAACTACGCCTTGCCGCGCCTGAGCCAAAGCTTTCACAGCGCCCCGGCACAGTTTGCCGCACAGCGGGCCGCGCTGACCAAAAAAATGCTGCTAGCCGCTGGCCCGTTGCTGGCGCTGCTGGCCGTGGCGGCTGGCCCACTCGTGGCCCGGTTTGGGCCGGCCGGCGGTGCCCAATATGCCGACCTACTACGCTGGTGCTGCGTGCTCTACGTGGTGATTCTGCTCGTATACCCGCTGCGCCTGACGGTGCGGCTGCTAGCCGATTCGCGGCACTATTTCGGCGGCTACGTGCTTAGCATCGCCGCCTCGCTGCTGAGCGTGCGCTGGCTCACGGCGCACTACCAAGCCAGCGGCGTGGTGCTGGGTTGGCTGCTGGCACAGCTGGTGCTGGGCGCTTATTGGGCGGTGGCGGTGCGCCAAGCCGGGCGTGTAAAAAGAGGCACGCCGCTCGTGGCCTAGCTAGTGTCAAGCGAAGAAATACGGCGCTTTATAGTAATTATCCTTATGAAAATCATTCACTTAATATTAGGCAAGGCCAACCCCGAGCGCATGAACGGGGTGAACAAAGTCGTGCACGCGCTTGCCACCCAGCAGCAGCGCGCCGGGGCCGACGTAGCCGTGTGGGGCATCACGGCCGACCTAAGTGACAACTACCCGGCCCGCGAATTTGCCACCCGGCTGTTTTTGGCCCAGCGCAATCCCTTTAGCTTGGCGGCTGAGCTGCGCGACGCGCTACGCCAGCAGGCGGGCTCGCCCACGGTGGTGCACCTGCACGGGGCCTTTATTCCGGTGTATTTCTCGGCGGCGCGGCTGCTCACCAGCCTGCGCATTCCCTACGTACTCACGCCGCACGGCAGCTACAGCCCGGCTGCCCTGCGCAAAAGCGGCTTGCGTAAGCAAGTATACGGGCGGGTGTTTGAAAGCTACTTGCTGCGCCGGGCGGCGCGGGTGCACTGCCTGGGCCAAAGCGAGATAACCGGCGTGCAGCGCCTCAATGCCAAGCTCCCCACCGCCCTGCTGCCCTACGGCTTTGAGCCGCCGCTGCCGGTGGCGGCTACGCCCGCCGCGCCGGGCCGCTTTCGGGTCGGCTTTTGCGGCCGGCTCGACGACCACCACAAGGGCCTCGAATGCCTGCTCACGGGCTTTGCCCAATTTGCCAACCGCGTGCCCGAAGCCGAGCTCTGGGTAATTGGCGACGGACCCGACCGCGACCAGGTGGCCCAATGGGCCGCCGCCGCGCCCGCCGGCTCAGTGCAGCTGCTGGGCAGCCGCTACGGCGACGAAAAAATCGGCCTTTTGGGGCAGCTCGACGTGTTTGCCCACACCTCGCACTACGAGGGCCTGCCCACCGCCGTGCTCGAAGCCGTGGCCTTGGGCGTGCCCTGCGTGGTAACCGAAGCCACCAACCTCGGCAGCTACGTGCGCGAGTTTGGCTGCGGCGAGGTGCTGCCCGCATCCGATGCCGGCCTGTTTGCGGAAGCCCTGCACCGGCTGCACGCCCGCTGGCAGGCCACGGCCGGCGAGCGTGAGCTAGCCCCCCAGTGCCGCCAAATGGTGGGCACCGCCTTCCATTGGCCGACCCTGCTGCCGGCTTATGAGCAGATGTATCAGCAGGCGCTGGCGGCGTAGCTACCCCGCGCCTTACCCTACCCCCGGCCCCTCCCCTCCGGGAGAGGGGAGCCTGACGCTCGCTCACGTCAGAGGACGATATGCTCCCCTCTCCCAGAGGGGAGGGGCTGGGGGTGGGGTCACACGAGCAGCGAGCCTCCATCTATTTAGTATCAATTGTTATCTGTTATGCACCAAGCTATTACCCCCAAGTCGCACCAAGCCTTCCTGCGCACGATGAGCGTGCTGCTCACCATCATTGTGCTCATCAAGCTGGCCGGGTTCTTCACCTGGAATGAGGACGTGGGCGTGACGCGCATCCTGAAACTGGTGAGCCGGCTGGCCATGACGGCGGCGGCCTACGGCGCGTATCGGCTGGTTATCAAGCGCGGGGCGGTGGACTCGTTTCGCTGGCACAATAGCTGGTCGCCGCTGCTCTACGGGGCCTATTTGCTGCTCGGGTTGGCGTCGCTGCTGTGGTCGCGCAACCCCGGCTACTCGCTCTTGCAGTGGCTCATGGACCTGGAGACGCTGGTGTTTGCCTTCTTCTTCGTGAAGTGCTTTCTGCTGCTCGATGAGTTTTTCCCCGAAAGCCCCGTGCGCTTTTACCACGTGCTCGGCAATGCGGTGTTCCTCATTCTGAGCGTGTTTTTGGTGGGCTTGCTCGTGGCGCCCGAGGTGTTTTTCCGGCTCACCCACGACGGCGAAGAGGCCCGCTTGGGCGGCTTCATCATGAACCCCAACGAGCTCGGGATGCTCTGCGTGGTGGGTATCGCCTGCCTGATGTTCAACTTCTACCGCCGCCACCGCCTGGCCTGGACGGTCGTCAAAATCGGCCTGCTGCTGCTGGCGCTCATCCTCACCGGCTCGCGCTCGTCGCTGGTGGGCTTCTTGCTGATTGTGTTTTTCCACATCCAGCAGGCCGGCAACAAGCGCCTCAAAATCGCGGCCAACCTGTCCGCCCTGCTGGCTTTGCCGGCGCTGGTGCCGCTGCTGTTCATCAAGCAAGGCGGCCTGGAGGAGGTGCTGAGCATGACCGGCCGCCTGCCTTTTTGGCACGCGCTGCTCACCGAGGGCCTGCCCCGCGAGCCGCTGCTCGGCTACGGCTTCATGCGCATCAGCTATGGCGAGTACTTCCAGAGTGTGCATACCTACGCCGCCCAAATGGCACATAATACCTTCATTCAGGTACTTATGAACCTGGGGCTAGTAGGCTTCACCATCGTCATGATACAGCTGGGGGCCACCATTCGGGGCTTTGTGCGCAGCAGCAGCCCGCAACTGCGGCTGCTCGGCGTGGGCCTGCTCATCCCCATTCTCATCAACTCGTTCACCGAATTCGGCATTTTTGGGATGACTAACTACGGCATCCTGTTCTACCAGTTCCTCATCTGCTTCGTGAGCCTGCGCTTCCACGCCCTGCTCACCGACCGCGAGCGGCTGCGGCTGCTGCACCGCCGGCCCGAATTGGCCCTGGCGGTGGCCTAGGGCGCCCGCTCCGGCCCGGCTATTAGTCTTAAAACATCTGCGCTAACTGGGTTTATGTTCTTGTCCATCAGATAAGATGGGGAGAAAATCCGCGCTCATTTTATACCCTTTTTCCTTTTATATTTTTTTCCATGAATCAAGTTTTTCTCTTGAATCAAGCTAACACGCTGGCTTTTATCGAAGCTCGCTCAACTATGCGCCCCCGCAAGCTGCGGCGGCTACTGAAGGCCGGTAAAGCGCTGCCCATACTGCTGGGGCTGCTGGCCGCTGCCCCGGTCGCCCAGGCCCAAACTCCTAGTTGGCAAGCGGCGCAGTCGCTCAACCAAGCCGCTATTGGGGGCAACCTCCGGGGGTACAGCACGGCGGTTGATGCCAGCGGCAATACGCTGGTAGCCGGCGTGTTTAGCGGTACGGTAATCGTAGGGAATACTACCCTGACCAGCGCGGGCGGCGATGATATTTTTGTGGGCAAGCTCGATGCCAGTGGCAGTTGGCTCTGGGCCAAGTCGGCGGGCGGCATCAGCTACGACCAGGCCAGTGGCGTGGCCGTGGATGCGAGCGGCAACGTCTTCGTAACTGGCGGGTGCTACACTACCTCGCAGTTTGGCAGCATCAACCTGCCCGTTAGTGGCACGCACACCTTTGTTGCCAAGCTCGACGCCAACGGTACGTGGCTGTGGGCCAAGGCCACTACGGGTACTAGTATCGACGTAGCCACCGACGTGGCCGCCGATGCCAGCGGCAACGTGATTATCACGGGCTACACCAGCAGCACCGCCAACTTTGGCAGCACCGCTATCACGGTCAGCGGCAACTACTACGATGGCTACGTGGCCAAGCTCGATGGCAACGGCAACTGGTTGTGGGCTAAGGGTTTTGGTGGCTCTGCCTCGGACCAGGGCAGCGGCGTGGCCGTGGATGCGAGCGGCAACGTCTTCGTGACCGGGCTTTTCTCTGACGTTGCCACCTTTGGCACCACCAAGCTTACCAGCGCGGGCGGCTACGACATCTTCGTGGCCAAAATGGCCGCCAACGGCACCTGGAGCTGGATAAAGCAAGCCGGCGGTACCGGCTACGACCAAGGCAACGATATAGCCCTCGATGCCAGCGGCAACGTATTTGCCATCGCCAACTACGCGGGCACGGGTAGCTTTGGCACCACCAAACTGACCAGCGCGGGCAGCGACGACATCGCGGTGCTGAAACTGAGCAACGGCGGTACCTGGGGCTGGGCCAAATCGGCGGGTGGCGCTGGCCGCGACCAGGGCAGCGGCATTGCCGTGACTACCAGCGGCACGGCGCTCATTGCCGGTACCTTCAACGGGAGCCTCACGGTGGGCAGCACCGTGCTGGCCAGCGCCAGCTACAACGATAACCTGGTATTGGCGAGCATTAACACCAATGGGGCCTGGGGCTGGGCTAAGAACGCTGATGGCCAAGCCACTGGCCTGGCCGTAGACGCCAGCGGCCAGGCCGTGGTCACGGGCATTTTCAGTGGCAATGCCAGCTACGGCAGCACTACGCTGGTGAGCAACGATTCGAATCAATCCTTGTTTGTGGCCAAAACCAGCGCCACGACGTGGCAGTGGGCGGCGCAGGGCAACGTGGGCCCCAATACCACCATTACGGCCACAGCCACCGATACCAGCGGCAACACGCTGGTGCTGGGCACGTTTAGCGGCATAGCTAGCTTTGGCACCACCACCTTTAGCAGCGTCGGCCGCCAGGATGGGTTTGTGGGTAAGCGCGATGCGAGCGGCAACTGGCTTTGGGTCAAGCCCATGGGTGGAAACGAATACGACCAGGCTACCGGCCTGGCCCTCGATGCCAGCGGCAACGTGCTGGTAACGGGTTCCTTCAACAACACCGCTACCTTTGGCACCACCACCCTCACCAGCCTGGCGCAGTATGGCTCGCAACTGTACGTAGCCAAGCTCGACGCCGCCGGCAACTGGCTCTGGGCCAAGGCGGCCACTGGCCCCACGGCCACTGTAGAGAGCACCGGCGTAGCCCTGGATGGCAGCGGCAACGTGCTGCTGACGGGCGCTTTTAGTGGCACCGTCAGCTTTGGCGGCACTAGCCTTACCAGCACCGGGCAGTACAGCTCGCAGCTATTTGTGGCCAAGCTCGACGCCGCTGGCAACTGGCAATGGGCCAAAACCGGCGCCAATACGGGCGATATGCAAGTGGCTAATATCAAGCTGGATGGCAGCGGCAATGCCTTCGTGACGGGTGCCTTCACCGGCACGGCGAGCTTTGGCAGCACCAGCCTCACCACCGCCGACCAGTACACCCAGAACGCATTTGTGGTGAAGCTCGACGCGGTCGGCAACTGGCTCTGGGCGAAAGCGGCCAGCAGCGCCAGCGGCGTGAAAGGCACTCGCCTGGCCCTCGATGGCAGCGGCAACGTGTTGGTAACGGGGCATTTTTCGGGCACTGCCAGCTTTGGTAGCACCAGCCTTACCAGCACCGGCGCTAACTCATACACCTACAACATTTTCCTGGCTAAGCTCGATGCCAGCGGTGCCTGGCAGTGGGCCAAAGCCGCCAGTGGCACCGACTCGCAGCAAAGCAGCGACCTGGTGCTCGATAACGGCGGCAATATCCTGCTCACGGGCTTCTTCAACGGCATGGCCACCTTTGGCAGCACCAGCCTCACCAGCGCGGGCGGTAGCGATATCTTCGTGGCGAAGGCCAATGCGAGTGGCAGCTGGCAGTGGGCCAAAAAAGCCGGTGGCGACGGCTACGACCAGGGCAATAGCCTCGCCCTCGATAGCCGCGGCAACATCGTCGTCGGCGGCCACTTCTCCTCGCCGAATAGCTACGGCGGCATCAACGCGGCGGCCAGCTTCGACGCGCTTTCCATTGCCGGGCCGGCGGCGGGCAATACGGGCTTCGTGGCTACGCTGGCCTCGCCGCTGGCCATCGTCAGCTTCACGCCCGACAATGGCCTCGCTGGCACCAGCGTGGTGCTCACGGGCCGCGGCTTCACGTCGGTTACCGGCGTTAGCTTCAATGGTACGAGCGCGCCGGGCTTCGTGGTAAATTCGGCTACCCAAATCACCGTGAATGTGCCCGCTGGCGCTACTACCGGCCCAATTAGCATAGTTACGGCGGCCGGCACGGCGGTTTCGGCTCCCTTCACCGTGCCCACCGACCTGGTGGTGAGCACCCCGCAAACCATCGGCGGCACCTACCGCAACGTGACTGTAACCGGCACCGGCACGGCTACGCTGGCCAATGACCTCACCGTGCTGGGCGCGCTGACTGTGCAGAGCGGCGGCCAATTCAACGCCAAAACCTACACCGTAGCCGGCGGCAGCTTCGCGCTGGCCAATGGGGGCACGCTGAGTATCGGCTCGGCGGCTGGCATTACGGCTACGGGGAATACCGGCAGCATTCAGACTACCACGCGTACGTTCAGCCCCGATGCCAATTACGTGTATGGTAGCAGCCAGGCCGGTAGCGAAACCGGCTCGGGCCTGCCCGCGCAAGTGCGCAGCCTGAGCGTGGTAGACCTGTCGGGCACCGCTACGGCCAACGTGCGGCTGACCAACGACCTCGCCATTGCCCAAACCCTGCGGTTGGACTATGACCTGGCTACCAATGGCAAAACCCTCACGCTGCTTTCGACGCCGCTCGCCGGCTCGGCGCTGGTGCACAACAATGGCGGCGTGGTAGTGGGCACGGCCACCGTGCAGCGCGCCATCGACCCCACCCTAAATAGTGGCTTGGGCTACCGCCAGTTTAGCGCCCCGGTGGGCAACACTACCGTGGCCGACCTGGCTACCAGCGGCTTTGCGCCGGTGGTAAACCCGGCCTACAACACTTCGGCCACGCCGACGGCCGAAACGCCTTTTCCGACCGTGTACAGCTACGACCAGAGTCGCCTGGCGCTGGCCAATAACCTGACCGGCTTCGACAAAGGCTGGGCGTCGCCCGCCGCGCTGAGCGAAGCGCTGACCGTGGGCAAAGGCTACACCGTGAACCTACCCGCCAGCGAAGTCGTGGACTTTGTGGGTACCCTCAACAACGGCACCCTGAGCGTGCCCCTGACCCGCGCCGCCGACGCTACGGCCGCCGAGGCGGGCTGGCAGCTGCTCGGCAACCCGTACCCAGCGCCGCTCGACCTGAGCCTGGTGGCCGCCACCGACCGCCCCAACCTCGACGCCGCCATGTACGTGAGCCAGAGCCTGGGCCAGTACTCGACCCAGTACCGCACCTATGTCAACGGCCTCAATACCGGCCCCGGCAATAGCGCCATCGTGCCCAGCGGCCAGGGCTTTTTCGTGCGGGTGAGCGCCGGCCAGACCAACGGCTCGTTTACCTTCCGCAACAGCCAGCGCCAGACCACCTTCGACGCCAACACCAGCATGCAGCGCACCACCGCCGACGCCCGTCCGCAGGTGCACCTGGCGCTGCGCGGCGCGGGCACGGCCAGCGATGCGGCCATCGTATACTTCGAAAACGGTGCCACCGCCGGCCTCGATGTCCAGTACGACGCCGCCAAGCTGCCCAACAGCACCGGCCTGAACCTGAGCACCGCCAGCGCCACCGGTCAGGCCCTGGCCATCGACGGCCGCGCCCTGCCCACGGGCGCGCTCACCATTCCGCTGAACGTGTACGTGCCCACCACCGGCACCTACACCCTGCACGCCGCCCAGCTGCTGAACCTGAATAACTTGCGCCCGTACCTGCGCGACCTCCAGCTCGGTACCCTCACCGACCTCACGCAGCAGCCCAGCTACTCGTTTAGCCAAAATGCCGCCTTTTTGGGTGCCCGCTTTGAGCTGGTGCTGACCCCGGCCCAGCCGCTGGCCACCACCGCCGCCACCCAGGCGCAAGTAGCCGTGTACCCCAATCCTGCCCAAGCGGTGGCCTTCGTGGAGCTGCCCGCCGCCCTGGGCAAGCAGCCCGTGGTAGCCACCCTGCTCGATGCCCTGGGCCGCGAGGTGCGCACCACTACGCTCGCCGCGCAGGGCACGCAGGCGCATCAGCTCAGTCTGGCTGGCCTGCCCACCGGTGTGTATGCGTTGCGCCTACACACCAGCGCCGGCGTAGTAGCCAAGCGCTTGGTGATTGAGTAGTTCGAGTAAATAAAGTTCTTTTAAATAGTTTGTTATGTTCCGTTATCTCGCTGCATTTTGCTTGTTGTTCTTTGCCCTGGTTAGCCAGGCCCAGCCCAGCACGGGCGGGCCGGCCCCGAGCACCCCGCCGCCCGCGGCCGTGCCGCTCGATGGCGGCGCTTCGCTGCTGCTAGCGGGCGGGGCTGCCTACGGCCTGCGCCGGCTGCGGCAGCTGCGCCGCGCCTAGGGCTTCTGATTGGCGATTGCCGGGCGGTAGCAGCCACTACCGCCTATTGAGCTGGCTAAGTGTCAGCTACTTCGAAAACGGCCGGCCCACCTGGGCCGGCCGTTTTTTTGTGGCTTGATGAAGGCTTTTTTGGCCAGTTGCAGCGTATTGCGCAGCGGTTTCACGGCTTACCATGGGCATGTGGCCGGGGCCGGAAAGGGCTATCCAGAGTGATTTCGTAGCTAGTGTA
>Ga0265780_10001631_pt1 | contig 31290 bp, 25 predicted proteins | sample P1T30metagenome_FD_192432 | JGI IMG/M metagenome (GOLD analysis project Ga0265780, IMG submission 192432) | Plant litter microbial communities from East Loma Ridge, Irvine, California - P1 T30 | ecosystem: Environmental > Terrestrial > Plant litter > Unclassified | place: USA: California... | reverse complement strand
AAGCCTTCGCGGCTATGTGCCGAGAGATGTTGTTGCATGGCAGCCATGGCCTCGGCGTCCAAACCTGCGGCAGAAAAATCAACATCTCTATATGGCTGCTCCGGGGTTTTCGTCTTCGACCACGCCACAGCCGTATGCAAGATCTTGTCTGCGTTTGCGGTCAAGTGCTCATCGACCACATCCTTCCATATCGGTGGTGTGTTCTCCATCCACTCCAACATTGCCGTCCGTATTGTGTTTCGACGAGTCTTCGCATTGTACAGTGCTGATGGACCTTCAGACGAGTCACGGGAGCCATAGTACGCCTCACGCCCGGGTTCATTGAACCACGGCTCTTCACACAATATCATCGCTTGTATCGAAATCATCACTTGTAGAAGCGTAGACTCTCCGGGTACCCAAGGCTCACCTAGACCTATGTTAGTCCGTGAAGACATTACCGACGAGGATGTGCGTACCTTGCCATGTTCCCAGGAGGCTCAGACACACTTTGCCGTCTGCGTACAGGTTGGGATTGAAATCGACCCTACCACCACCTGTAGTCTTGAACTGTACCATCGGTGGCTTGTTGGGGAAATTAGCGTCGCAGAAGACATCAAATTCGAAGATTCCGTTAGCGTATGGTGTTCCTTCAGGCCCGATGATAACGACCTTTTGTACATCCGGTCGTGATTCAGCATACCTGATGAAGATGCCCGGTGGCAGTCCCGTCTTCAATGTAGTAATCTGGCTGATCAGACGCTTGAAGCGGCCAGGTGGAGGCGAAATCAGCGCCCTTGCAGATGGAGCGTAATAATGTGATACTAGGATCGCACTATCGGGCAGATCAGCCAGCGCGGGAATCTTTGGCTTGCTCTTGGGCAGAGTTGCTTGTTCGGACGTCCCAGAATTTGCAACCAGATAACCCCGAAGGTCGGTGATCTGGCGACACAACAGCAGGAGATTCTGACCCCCGGCAGTCTGAAACTCCTTCTCGTTGCGCTTTGCACCCTGCAATACGAGCTCGCTTTGTGCTTCCAGATTGGTCAGGCTCTGCAGGAGTGGCGATGATATCTCTGTCGATAGCTCAGAGTCTTCGTGAAAAGATAGTGTCAGGAGATTGATCTTATCCTCCTTGAAAGGCCGCTCGTTGTAAACAGTCGCACCCGCCGTACTAGAGTGTGCACCGAGTGTTCGCACCAGACCTATGAGCGCATGATACAAATCCCTCCTCTTTGTGGCATCTTCTAGTGAGTCGTTGCGTAATATCTCTGCGCAGTAATTTAGGAGCTTGCTACCGACCAGCATTTCGGGCAAACACTCTGGCGGATCCATATCGAAGTTCGACTCGCGCTCGAATACCGGGAGTAGAGACTCAATGAGATGTAGATGAAATTCGTAGAACTGATCCTCGTTCTGCTGTGTTGTAAGAGCTTTGGCCTTACCACTGGTGTTCGTGGCACCAGCCTGGAACTGGTGTCCACTGAGCGTATGTCCAGGACCCCACCCAAGGTAGTCATCGTAATCACTGCCGTAGCCCATACCAGGTCGTGGAGAACCACCGAACCCTATCCCGGCTCGTCCTCGTCCTCGTCCTCGTCCTCGCTGTGATGGTCCTTCTTGCGGCTGTTGTCTTGGCGTGCGCTGCGCTGCTTCACTAAGCTTGACAGCAGAAAAATGATCGTCTAGACTGCACAAAAGTATCCAGAGCAGTAGAGTCCTTCCGCCAGCGCAGCACCAGGTGATTTCCTTACCATGCACACTGCTTAAGGACCATGGCATGGACGGACCGGGCACACAGCAAATGCATCGCGAGTCCTCGCAGCTCGTACATTTTAACACCGACGAGAGCACCATGTTTCCGCTGTTCCAGTCCTTCAGCAACAGCTTCATGTCGCGCTCTGATTTGAAGAAGACTTTCTCACACGTCAAGCATCGAGCTGACTTGACATGCGCTAGGAAGTCTGCAAATGTTCCAAATGTCTTTCCGTTTGGGGTCTCGGAATGATACTTCGCGACCTTACGTTTGTCTTGCTTGGAAGTCCGCGGTGAGGCTTTTGGTGGAGGTGCACGTTGATCCCAACGAGACGAACGGCTGCGTGCCGATGCACCGCCCTTCGTATGATGCGGCACATTTGCTTTGCCGAATTGCAGCTCAAGAGCATACTCAAAGTCTGCGTCGTTGTCGTCGTCGTCGTAGCTAGGCTGTTGCTGAGATGGACCAGCGGCGCTAGTAGTAGCTTGTCCTCCGTTGATTTCTTTGGAAAGTTGCAAGGCTAGTTGGTAGTCGGCATCCTCGTCGTATTCGGGGCTGGCAGAGCGAGACCGACGGACCTTGCCAGGCCGTGACATGGTGGTATTGAAGACCTTCGAGAGTGTTATGCGGCAAAGCGGGCGATCTTGTGGTTGTAGTTGAGAGCAGCAAGCGAGTGGAGCGGTAGAGAGACGAGGTTATTTGGTAGCAAGAGCGCTTTCTATTGAGGATACGAGGCTATCCCAGTAGGCTACCTTCACTCGTACAAGCGCCCCAAGAATCTGTGCAAGGCTGAGCTTTCGGTCGTGTGCGAGTGCGTGCTGTGATAGCGTTGTAGAAATGAAAGAGGGCACGAACGTGAAAAGATGTTCAAGTGAGCTGTGTTACGCGAGCTAGAGTGACAAACAGGCACAGTGGGGCCGGATTAGGTGGGAAGCCGCAGGTCTAAAGAGTGGTAGGCGCGAACATGGAACCAGGGCCAATCATTTCGGGGATCATGCATGTGAGGCTGAGACTTCCCCAAACATCGACCCGTCGACCGCAACAGGAGAAATTACGAGATGTCTACTGCATTCTGTCAAAAAACGCTGCCTGGCCTCGCGTGGCTGCGTGCGTGTAGATCAGTCTAATGTCACGTGTCATGGACTCGATTAGTATTCACTTCAAACGTCGCAATCCATTTAAAAACCAATCGCCGCTACACACAAGTCTCAAAGATTATATCTTCAATTCATGATGAACGCCCATTCCAGAACGGAACCAGGTAATCGCAGATACCCTTACCCAACAGCTATACTGCTATGTGAGTCCGCCATCTACCACGCCAATCTCTACCACTACTTAGCCAGCACCTTGAAGGCCTCAGACTGCATCACCACCACCTTCTCAACAACAGGTCCACACTCCTGCACTCGCACAACACCGCCTTTCTTCTCCCCATCCTTATCCGGATCCGGTACCCCATACAACACCGCCTGCAAAAAACCCACACGTCCCTCCTTCCCTAGATCCACTAAGCCACCCCCATGCATCATCTCAAACGTTGTTCCCGGCCTCGGGCGCAAGAAAGCCGGGAGAGAATACGGCCACGGCTTTGCAGGCACGTTGACAATCGGTTGAGTGTCGGAAGGCTTTGCGAGCTTATTGGCAATCGGCCGCGTGTGCGGTGCCGGAGTAGGCGACTTCGGTACCGAAAACACGTCGAGGTTGATGCGCTTGACGTCGAGTGGAATGCCGTTGAGTAGCAAGGGGCGCATCATGCCGGGGTCGAAGGCGCTGTACGTGGTCATCCAGTGTGCACCGTCATCTTTGTCCCGGGTTGTGTTTCCACGCCAGAACTGTGGGAGGGAGAGAGCTGGCTCCCACTGCGCGACACGGGACTTGGCTGCTGAGATGTTGGACGGGAACGAGCGGCGAGCAAGGCGAGCTGTTGCTTGTCGGAACATTGTGGGTTGAGTTCTGATTGGTGTTGTTGTTTGGTTGAGAGGTTGTGTTTGGAAATGGATTCGGGGCGAGTTGAGCGGACTTGGAGAAGAAGTGGGCAAGATAAGGGGGAAGGGGAATTAATATATCTTAGTTTGGAATTGCTGACTAGAAGAATGCATACTCTTTCACTGTATCCGCTAGGCGTTCTCGAGGAAACAGTGGCACGACCAAGTAGATGTCTTGACCATTGTGTCTACGCAATGTCGCGCCCTGGGACCGAGTGATCGAGGACGTCGAATCACCGCTCGTATATGTCCTCAAATGTGTACGATGTGCCCCAAACTTACTCGTCAGGAACAAAGTCTGGTCGGCAGCCTGTAGCGAACCAAGGTTGGGGACCAAACTTGAAGACACTAAGCAAAAAGTGTGATTGACTCACAGATGAACCAAATTAGACCAAAAGGCAGCAGAGACACCGTGGATATAGCACATATTACAGTGTTTATTGCTGTTATGACTAAAAGCAAGATAGGAATATCTGAGCCGCCCATGTTGTGCGGCGTGGTAGGTATACAAAATCAAGAATTAGACATACTAGAACTTATTTCCAGACATGTACGAAATTGATAATGATACAAAAGCCCGATTAAAGCAATAGGTGATGGGGTATTCAACTTCAGAACTTGCAAAACAACTTGCCTAGATCGCTCGGAACGCATCGCAATGCAGAAGTAAGATGAGGCACATAAATACAGTATATAGACAAACCGGTGACTGTGTAAAAACAGGAGGAAAAGCAGACTATGCAACAAGAGAAAAGAGAAAGAGATGGGATCAGTCGTCGGTCCAATACTGCGGGACCCACTCCTGTCCCGGGTATGAAGTAGCTCGCATGGCTGGCTCATCGTCCTCGACAGCAGGCAGCTCAAAGATTTGTCGGTTGTTACTGCCCCGTCGTTCCCATCCAGGCTTGCCGCCGTTGCGACTGCCGCCGACGCTGCGTATGCTGCCAACAGCTGCACCGCCAGAGACGCTACGCTCTAGTTCTCGAGCCCTCGCTCGTGCAGCCTCGCGTTCTTGCTTTTCACGCTCAGACTCGGCGCGCTGGATTTGAGCACGCTGGATACGCTCCATGCGTGCATGCTCCTCTTGCTGCAGGAGCTGACGGCGTAGAGACTCTGCACCCATATCGGCTTCGGATCGCTGAGGCGATGCGGCCATGGAGGCTGGCTGCGGGTGCTGCAGGATGCCTATGGAAGCTTGGCGTGATCGGGGTTCATCTTGTCGGCCTCGAGGACTGAGGTTGACGTTGGTTGTGATATTTGGTGGGCGCGGTTGCTCTGGGCGGCTTTTGTTCAACCCCTCATTGGCCACACCAGGGCCATCATATGATGGAGGGGGCTCATCGAGCAGGGACCGTTCATACGATGACTCTTCGGGTGGCGGCTGTGAGTAGTGCTCATTTTGTGGGGGTGAAGGCTCGTACTGCTCGCGAGCCACACCTGGATCTTGTTGCCCAGGAGAAGGTGAAGGGTGAGTAACCATCGTCCTTGGATGCATAGGACTATGAGGCGATTTTGGTAGTGGTAGCGGCGGAGCTGGAAGTATATTTGCAAGCGGGTTCTCGGGGCTCATGCCTCTGTTTGAATCAGGCGACATGGGTAAAGGATAAGCTGCGGGATGATGAGGTTGCTCTGATCGAAGCGACGCAAGGAGTGGGGGCTGTGGACTTCCGTTTGGTCTATTCTGATCCACGGCATGTGGTGACTGGACTACATGATGCTGTTGATAAGGTTGTGGAGAGGTACGTGGCAAAAGCTCCCTAAATCCACCGTCTTGTTGCTGAGACACAGGCTTCTGCATCAAAGGTTGTGAAAAGGATGGACTATGGGACGAGGCACGCGGTGAAGGCGACTGCTTTGCTCGCTCAGCATGTTGTTGCTCCCGCACAGTGAACTGCTGTTGCATAAATTGCTTTTGACGTGCTCGAACAATCTCTTGCTCTGTAGCGCCTTCGGGAACGTCAAGATGCCACGGTCGTTCTGATGTGCCTTGAACTTCAGATATGCTGTTCATCCGGGGCTTATGTGTTCGCTGATCGGGTTGAGAGGGCACGCTTGATACAATCTGAGTAGGAGCTCCAATAGGTGACACTACAGAAACAGTGCTTGCATCAGAATGGGTCCTATTGTTAGGCGGCATTTGAGACTGTGCAGACACTTGTGGTGATAATGATGGCATGCGTTGATCGGGATCATGTCTGTGATACTGCTCGGGTTGGATTTCCGGGTGAAAGGGTGCCACGAACCGAGATTGCTCCCTGTCTATCGGCGAAATGAACGCGCCCGACACATGGCTGTATGCCGCAGGAATTTGAGGCGTCTCATACTGAGGTTCAATTGGCGTACTGACGTGACGCTGTGTAATTGGCACCTGGTTCTGGGCGCTATGATTGAGCAGTAGCCCAGAAACTGCGCGTTGTTTGAAGGCGGGTGGCTCTGTCTCCAGGTTTGGTCGCCTGCGAAGCTGTTGTTCTATTTGCTCCCGCTCTTGGTGCCTCAGGAGCTCATCATTCGAGGCATCGACGTCTCCGTCTATAGATTCAGCATGCTGACGGGCGTCCACAGGATGGCGATGATCGGATCGCAAGCCAGACACCTGATCTTGCTGGGGCTGTTGATGCTGAGCCATCGAAGCGCTGGAAGAATCATTGCGAGGCTCTGGTCGTCCGTGCGGATACTGTGCTTGTTCTCCTGCGGGACCATTGACACCACGCCGCTCAGATTCTAGCTGTAGGCGAACTTGTTCCAGTCGAAGCCGTTCCGCGTGCAACGCCCTATATGCTTCTACCTCCTGTGCTGAAGGTTGTCGACGATCAGTCGGAGGAATACCATACGTTCCTTGGCTCGCCGAGTCGTTTTGGCGGAGCTGATTTGCTACTTGCTGAGGCATCTGTGTCTTGCTGAAAACCGCTCCTGCATCAGGCACGATAAAATTCTGATTTGGGTTATAATAGCCACCTGGAGGAGGACCATAATTTGGCTGTTGAGGCTGCGGAGCATGGTGACCCACGGGCAACCTCGTAGGATGAGTCGCTGCCGGGGATTTTGGTCCCATAGTCTGACCTACAACTGCAAGTGCTTGCCGAGCTTGATGCTGTTCAGCCAATTGTCTTGTACTCATATATGCAGAGCCTTGGTCTGATGGAATCGCTTGCACAGGCTGCTGCGAAGGCAATCTTGGTTGCGCCTGTTGATAATGCTGCGATGGTCCGTAGGGATCCATACTCTGCGTACCTTGTAAGCCCATAGGCGACATTGTCTGTGCTGGAGCAAATTGCGGGCCCATAGGCTGCATTGGTTGCTGAGGGTAATTTGCCGGAGGATATTGTCCAGGAGGATATGGTATGCCATTTTGCTGAGGTCGGAACTGTGGCTGCAGTGGAGGCCATTGCGTTGGTGCGCCTCGCATCTGTAGCGGAGCAGACTGTCGCAGTGCTTTTTGAGCCTTCTTTTGCTCTTTTGACAATCTGGGCTCATTGCCTCGATTGAACATATTGCCCAATGAAGAAAACCTTTTCTTCTTGCCTGTCTCTGGACCGCCGCTCACATGTGTTTGATGTGAAGGTGGTTGAGCAGTATGCTTTGGAGGACCATGGGGTAATACCTGTGGCGGGATGCCTTGGAATGGCATTGGGGTAGCGGGCTTCCTTAGATCAACGCGAGAATGAGTTGGTTGAGCATGAGTAGAGCCTTGGCTACCGTGGCTAAAATGCGATTCGGCCCCATCGCTCGGCAGTCGATTTGGTGACGCAGACGATACACCTTGATTTCCGAGTCTTGGTTGCTCAGGGTGTAGACTGCTTACGCCCGAGTGATATGAAGCATTTCTGTTCGGATCCATCGGCTGCTGATGTTGGTTGTGGGGTATTGCGGTATTAGGCGCATTTGCATGGTTTCCTTGTAACTTGCCACCAAGGTTCTTGAACACTGCAGATAGTTTCGGCAACGATGATGACTTCTCCTGTTGCTTCAAGTGTTGCTGTGAGGACATTTGTAAACCGCCATAAAGACCGGCAGCAGCCCCACCTTGTTGATGATACTGTCCTTGGAGTTGCATCCTTTGTTGCTGCAATTCGTACTCGCTTCTCGGGGTCGGTAATGACCCAGGCTGTTGCCTTGCAAGATGAGGTCCATTCATTTGTCCTGAGATGCCAGTTTGTTGCGGCATAGACTGTCCTGGCCCGCCATATGAGCGAGGACCTTGAAACCCGTGATTAGGCATTGGAGAAGGCTGAGACGCATGTCCGTTCGCCAACGGTGGTTGAGATAAGGTTGATCCTGACTGTTCACGTGGATCGGACACCTGTGCGGCAGGCACTTGGGCCCGTGGGTGCTCTTGAGATACAGGTTGCGGCGCGTTGGACATGTCTGACTGCTGGAGAGCCGAACCGGGTGACATCGTGGAGTACACCGCACTGTTCAGAACATGGCTGGGCTGCTGATTTTGTATGGAACGTTGCTCGGCATCTGAATGTGTGGGTAATTTGCTCTGTTTCAAAGGCTGATTGAGTTGATCTTGCGGTCTGCCATCCTGATCGGTGGGGCCAGAAATGAAACTCATTGGCCTTTCTGTGCTGTATCTTCGTCCGTCCTCACGAGGCGCCTCTTTCGAACCCCCTGCAACAGGTTCTTCAGACTTGATGGGCTGGACTCTCTCGTCCCTTGGATCATCATAAAGATCAAAATCGTCGTCGGTACCAGTGGGCGTATGGTCTCCATTTGTTGTTAAAGACTCTTCCGGGATACGATCAGATGTCGAAGGGTTTTTGCCTGCAGAGTCGTGGTACATGCGACGAATCGTTGACGGAGTGGAGCGTCCAGCATTGCTCGAAGCGGGCGAGACGGGGGTGCCGCCTTCCGAGACCATGGAAGATATCATGGAAAGAATCGACTTGGACCTCTCCGGAACTGTCAGTTCAGAAGATTGCTGCTGTGGAAGGCGAATGGTATGCGAGGGGATTTCATGGCCCTCGAAGTAGCCATTCGGCGCTGCCGCATGTCTTGTGTTGTTATTCGACCGTTCAGCCTCGTCAGTCTGGCCATGCTGAACAATCTTCGGCACTGGCGCGACGGGTGTAACGAGTTCGCTCTCGTCCCTCATTTCGCTGGTTTGCCTGCTACCAGAAACCGAATTAGCGGAAGCACTATCGCGGTCCCATGATGCAAAGGATGAATTCGATGCGCCATTCTCCTGAGCGGCGCGAGCGACGTGAACAGCGCCGCGCCATGCATGTGGCTCGTGCGTCCCGTCAGCGCTACCAACCGTCTGCGGGGCGGGAAGCATGCCCTGTACTGCTTCGACCTCAGCTTGCGAGCCTACGACTGTATTTTCGTCCCTAATACTGCCGAGGCGTTTATGTGCAGCTGCATGCGAGCCTGTAGCCCCCTGCGCTCGCATTTTAGGGGGTCGCAACTCACCTGCGTACCACGCAGGGGTTGGGGAGATTGCTCGATCGCCAGACGACGTATCGCTAGAGAGTTTTGTCTCAGTGGCCGCGTCCAGAGATGACCTTGTTACCTGGAACTCCGATGTTGATATCGCTTTCGGCTCAGCTGCCAAGCAAGTATGCTGGACCCCCAAAGCTTCAGGCCTGCTTTTTGTAGAAATGGATGCTACTGCAGTTACTGGTCTGCCTGGTAGAACACGTTCTTGTGCACCATCTGTAGTACAATCGTCGTCATTTTTGCTGGTTGTATCGCGTTTTAGACTCATTAAGCGATTGTGACCGGGCACCTCATCCAGCAATCGCTCCGTGGGCTGTAGCAGGGGACTGACAAGCTCCCTACCACTTGCTTGTGGTGCTGTCAAAAGCGAAGGGTTGCTAGGATTAGCCTGGCTGTAGTCTTCTTCGTCACTCACGTCGAGATGCGAAGGCACAAGATATGCTGGAAGTTCCACAGGCTCGCTCCTTTGTGACAGAGATTCGTAGCTGAGACGGGGTGGTCGATCATCATCATCATCATCATCAGAATCACTGTAGCCAGTGTGCTTCAAATTCCGAGGTGCTTGTGTGGATACGGGGCCGATGCGAGATGGATGAGCAGGTCGCGAATCCAGGGCAGGCCGTGTTGTTGTCTGGCCGATACTGCTGGCCGAAACACTTGCTCCAGGTGGAAAATCGCTCACCAGCGGCCATTGACCATGCTCGACTTGGCGTTGTGTTCTACCAACATCTGGAAGCGCGCGTGCTTCCCGATCGCCCACCTCTGGCACCTCGTGTTCAGGTATAGGACTTTTCGCCAGCGTCGTTGTGGGTATTGGTGGAGTAGCATATCTTATGACAGACTGAAGTACTTTGTGGCTCAAATCATGACTTTGGCGTACCGTGTCTGGAATTAGGGGCACGGGTGGGATACTCTGCTCGCTATCCTTATCGTGGGCTGAGAAGATACTCTTGGCTGGCGATGGCAGAATGCCCAAGCGTGACTGTTGTGGCTGCGACTGCTCTCTGGGCGGAGTGGACAAGACTTGATTGGCTTGTACCTGCTGATGGTTAGGCCCTACTCCCCAAGAGTCTGGCGCATAGAAAGTATGTGGCCGGCTTTTTTTGTCTTCTAGTATGCGCGAGACCTCTCGAGGTGGCGTCCCTTTTGGTGTCGAGGAAGAAAACGGGCCAAGAGGTGGTAATGTAATACTATTAGGCCGAGAGCGGGAGCGACTCGAACGACGGAATGAACTGATTGAAAACCGCCTCTTCCTCCTCTCTTCCCACGAACCGTCAACATCGGCTGTAGGTTGTCGTATGTGCTTGTCGATGACTGTAGTTGCTGATGTAGATATTCGCGCTGCTGCTATGAATTCAGGTTCTTCAGATGCTTCGCGCGAAGAAGGCATAGAATCTGTTCCAGAACGTGGGGCCTACATCACAAACCACATCAGCATGTGGACTCGGAGACAACGTACACTTGATAAACCGCTCAGGTCGTTATAGGACTACATTACTGAACTGGGAAGGACGGGCGTATGGTAACGCCCAAATAAATCATAGAGCTAAATTCGAGACCACTTCCATCGCTCCGTATCCAGCAATCCAGTGCCCTTGAGAAGAAAGAAATGATACATCGACAAAACTTTGTCGGCCGCACTGTAAACGAGGAGGGGAAACGGGAATTATTTCTCTACCTTTTCACGACCAAATCGACTTTTGCCCTTGGCAAACAATCCCTTCGCGCTGGTCAATCCTTTCCCACTTAACACATTAGCTGTGTGAAGAAGATCCTTGCCCTTGGCCTCCAATTGCCGGCCTGCAACTCGTCCTCCAGAAGTCGGAGAGCCTGCACCTACAGGGGCGTACGCCGTTGTCCCAGGATTTTGCTCATTGCCCAGATTGTGGGTGCTAGCGCCACCTAATTTACCGAGTAGAGAGAGAGAAGCAGTATGCTTGTGTCGCACTGTCCCTGTAGGCGCACGCTGTACCAGGGTGGTCTGTGAGACAAGTTCCGGGTTTGCCTCCAGAGTAGAAGCCAACCAACTTCCAAGTCCATGGTCTTGCGTAGCCCAATGCTCTCGCGTTTGGTTGTAGGTGGCAATGCGCTCAGCAGCTGACCCAATCGTTGCAATTTCCCGTGTACCCAGCGGCTTGCCAGAAGTGGGGGATTGGGCCTGGGGTGCCTGAGCAGTTGTGTGTGTCGGGGTTTGTGGTTCAGGCACGCTGACAGTAGCTGATATTGCGGGATTAGGTCTCTCCCCGTCCACCTCTCGTTGCAATACCTTGAGATCATCTTCAGCCTTGTGGTTTTGTGCCTCGACGTCAGCGCTAAGACGTGGAGGAAGATCAACAGCTTCAGGGTCGACAGCAGAGTTGACCACATGCAACCCAGGAGGGGATCCAGTACGCTCGTGTGTAGTGCTAGCAAGCGACGTGCTGTCGACTGGGACTGTGGGAGAAAGAGCAGAAGGTTCAAGTTCCGTCAGGGGCTCCGGTTTCGTTACAGTGATAGTGTGCCCAGGTCTAAAGTATGGATCGGAAAGATCTTCAGGCAGCTGCTTCCGGTCCTCCACAGCACTCTCGGTTAACCGAGAAATGCTTTTCTCGTGAGAGGTCTTGGTAGGCTCAGGTACAGCGCTGACTTCAGCAACGTTGTCGGGGATGGCTAGTTGGGGTGCATTGTTCTCCCAGCTGAAGCGATTAAGCATAGACGGCTTCGTTGGTTCTTCAGTCCCTGTCACCACAGGAGCAACAGCTGCCAACGAGGTTGTAGAAGTGCTCTGCCCAACTCCCTGAGATGGTTGAGGCGATATGCCATTCTCACCGTCGGCCCAGTAGCTGTCATACTCGGCTGGCAAAATTGAACTTGCGCGGTTCGCCCCTGGACTTGCTGGCTGCAGCGAGCTGCGGAGAGGATCTGCTGAAGCCACAGGTGTGAGACTAGCAACAATTTCCTTTCTCAGGCGGTCGCTTTCTTGATCATCTGCTGAAGGTTGAGTGCTCAATTGCGGGAAGAAGTCGGGACGCTGGTTCTGCACCGGAGTGCCTGCGTCTGAGTCCTTGGATGGAAGCTGCGGCGGCTCCTCGTTCCTTGGCGTATCCTTTGCAGGCGGAGTAGGTGGTATACTCGAAAGTGATGATACAGTCCGCTCCAACTGCAGAGGACGAGGCATGTACATATCGCCATATGTAGGGCCCTTGGCATTGTCCGCTGGCTTGTTTTCAGGCTCAGTAGAGGCCTCGTCCATACCACCAGTAGTCCTAAAAGATTGAGCCATAGCAACGCCATCATTTTTCAGAGCTGCAATGGGATCGATGCCATCTTCAGACTTGATCTCATCTACCGGCTGCTTCGCCATGGTTGGTGTCAAATCAGTGCCTTCCAAAGACCCTGAGACCTTGTTTTGCTCGGAGCCCAGTGTCTTGTCCCGCTCGCCTTGATCCAACGGTGTTGCTACTGTGGTCGCGTACGATTCCCATTGACCAGGAAGATGCGGGCGGAACTCCTTAACAGGGCTGCTAGGTTTGCTTGGACTGCACTTGGTTGGGGAAGGGGCGCGCGAACTGTGCTGACTCTTTTCCCATGACTGCATGCTGTTCCTCGATATGTTGGACTGGGTCGAGCCACGTCGCGAGTGGGAAACATCGCCAAATCTCCCAGCCAGTGCTTGCACGCGGCCTTTGCTAGGTGACTCTGACTGGGAGCGAGGCAGAGCATCCTCGATCGGTGACTGCTCTGCATGTGAGTCTAGGTATGCGTCCTGCGCCCGTTGCTCGGCGAGTCCAAGTCCATGCGACTCAGTTGCTGGGCTGCTCTTGGCCGCAGACGCGAGATCGGCTTCGCGAGCGGCATAGGCTGGTGACGGGCCACCGAGTCCGCCTTCCATTGCACGTGGCTCGTCGGGACTGCCTGTTGTTATCTGGGCGGCCTTCGGCTCGGGCAAGACTTTTAGAGGTGAAACGACGGGCGACCGTGCTGGACTGTCACCACGAGTTGGTGTAGCGAGACCACTGCGAGGTATCGAGGAGGCGGAAATGTTGCGAGCATGACCAGCAGCGGTAGGGTTTGGAGCAGCCGCATGGGAAGGGTCATGTGCAGTTGCCCCGGGAACAAACGTTGCGGCATCACTGGGCTCCTCGGCGATTGCGGGCGTGCTACCTTCGCCCGCGGCATGGGTGCGCTTGATCGCAGACGTGGCGCCGCTGGGTACACGACTCATTATAGGGCTGATACCGGTGGAGCTATTGGTATTCGTCCTCGACATGCTCGAATCATCATCCTTGGATATTGGTGTTGGGGGGATCGAACGCTGTTCGTCGTTGCGTGTGAATGCTTGGTCCACTACTGAGCGAAAGCCGTGGTCGCTGGGCGGTGACACAACAGACGCAGATGCTTGTGACTGTGCGCTGGATGCGTCAAAGTTTGGGAGATACTCGCTCTTGCGCTCGGCAACCGTCTCCAGTGGCTGCAAATGTCTCCCGCCATCCGACGTAGGCGAGTGCAAGTCGTCCCTGGGCCGGGAGGAGAGAGAGTCAAGACTGGGCCGTGACGAGTCGAGCGATGCACGCTCTCGTTCCCGCTCCTCTTCTACACGCTTGTAGATGTCCGAGGGCCGGACGAAAGGCAGGGGCTTGTCTGAGTGACTGCCGGTCCGTGGCCGTGGAGAAGTCGCGATTGGCGAGTCTGTCTGGCTGATGCTGCTCTTGCGCGGTGGGAACTGTGCACGTGCAGGCGACGAGTTGATGTCCGAGGGCATGGGCGAAACCTGCGTCTGCAGCGGCGGGGGCATTGCAGAGGGACTGAAGTCACGGCGGCCCTGTGGCTCATGGCCCATGTCAGAGCTGGTGCCGCTGGTCTGTCGCAGTCGCTCGCCATATTGCGGCTGCGGCTGCGCATAGCCGCCCCGTTGTGGTGGGGGTATTGATGCTGAAAAGGCGCGGTGTTCCTCCCCCGCTTCGAAAGAGTTTCTGCGCGCGCCTCCTGAAGCGCCTGGCTGTATGGGCTCGGTGAAGCTGCGGTCGGTGTGCTGGCGCTGTGGCTGTCCGCCAGCATAATACCGCTGCGATGGCGCGGGTGCAGGCGCGGGCTCATCCTCGACGCCATATTCGTCGTATTCATCATAGCCGCCCCAGTCGTCGCCATCGTACGCGTTCTTCTTCGCCGTCACCCATTTCTTCGTCTTTGCGCGATTGACATTAGTTTTGAAGGATACCGGCTGGCCGGCAGAGAAGGGCGACGAGGACCGTTCACTAGTACATGTCAGATACAGTCGATGCCTAGACAACAGAGATCAACTTACAGTGGCGACTTTGCCGACTCTCCCTGAAAGCGATATGGCCCAGACATGTTGTCGTGGTCCGTCGGGTCGTCCCCGCTAAGCTATATATATGCGCCGACTCCCTGTAGAGCGGCGTTAGGGCTGCGCCCTTGTGCTTACGTTCTCACACAGCGCATGCAAACTTCAGCACGCCGCTGGGGGTTAAGGAGTTACGCGCGGTCGCAGTTGAATGCGCGATCAGGCGTGAGGGTTCGAGTCTGCAAGCTACAGCGAGGGAGCACTGGGCTGGTGATGCTACCATGTAGGGGTCGGGTGGTCAGGCACTACGTCAGCAACTAGGGTGTCACAACCAAGGTGCGCGCTTCAACAATGGCAGCCACGGGTCAAGGCAGATTTAAATGAATGAATGGATGGATGGATGAATGGACAATGGAACAGGGTGAAGGCAGCAGAGAAACTTGCTGACAGGAGCTTCAGCGGTTTCTATCCCGGCCCAATCTCCAACGCGCAGTCCGCCGTTGGTCAACTGTGGCGTTGCTAGATCAATTAGCCACGACACTCGAGCCGCGTGGAGACACGTTCCGCATTCAACACCTGGACCAGCCCTTCCTTTACATTGCACATCGGCACCGCACTCAAGTCACTTCTTTCACGCGCCAGCCACGGATTCACCGCCTTTTTTCTGTCACCACGCGCAAAAGTCACCGAGGCCTTCTTCAGCAGCCACTTCCACAACTCATAGACTCCCGTGCCGCATTCTACCGCCAAACCTTCTCACCTCATCACCAGAGCATCTCTATTCTTCCTGTCCGCAGTGAAGCGACGCCGACAACCTGCGCTTGCAGGGCGAAACGCAAGACCGACCAAACACCTTCCCTCCGGCGCATCTGACGCGCTTGGCTTCCTGGGGCCGAAGCGCTTCTCCTGAACCTCAACAATCGCCCCAACTCACCTCCACACATCCACAATGGCCGTTTCGATACAGGACCGCACCGATGAGTTCCGCTCCATCCTTGCACAGGCCCAGCGCAAGCAGGCGCAAACAAAGACAAGCGTGCAGAGGCAGTCGCTCCTGACTGCACAGGAGAAGTCACGGGCGAATGGCTCGCCCCAGCGCCAGCGCTCGGAATTTGCGCGCACTGCGGCCGAGGTAGCGCGGGGTGTCTCGAGCACAATGCAGAAGCTGGAGAGACTTTCGCAGCTGGCAAAGCGCAAGACGCTGTTCGATGACCGGCCGGTCGAGTTCGATGAGCTCACGTTTGTCATAAAGCAGGACATGTCAGCGCTATCCGGCCAAGTCCAGTCGCTGCAGTCTCTGAACTCGAAGCAGCACCCGAAAGTAAAACCCGGCGCAGACCAGGAAGGAGAGCACAACAGCAATGTAGTGCTACTACTGAAGGACAAGCTGCAGAACGTGGGGACAAACTTCAAGGACGTATTGGAAGTCCGCACAAAGAATATGCAGGCATCGCGATCCCGGACAGAGCAGTTTCTCTCCACCGCCGCTTCACAGTCCCACAGCAGCCTCGAACCAGGCCGCACCGATTCCCCGCTTTACCAGACGCCGTCGCGAAGCCGTTCGCCGGGTGGGTTCAGGAACACAAATGCCGCGCAACAAGACCTTCTCTCGCTAGAGCCATCCGGCTCATCAGCTCTTACACGGGGAGGCATGCAATCGGATGCGCAGCTGCTGCTCATGGAAGAGGCCCAGCCGCAGAACATGTACATCCAGGAGCGAGGGCGCGCGATCGAATCAATCGAGTCGACCATCCAAGAACTCGGTGGCATCTTCAGTCAGCTTGCACAAATGGTCTCTGAGCAAGGCGAGCAGATCCAGCGAATAGACGCCAACACCGAGGACGTCGTGGACAATGTCGAGGGCGCCCAACGCGAGCTGATGAAGTACTGGAGCCGTGTGCAAGGCAACCGATGGCTTGTCGCAAAGATGTTCGGCGTGTTAATGATATGTGAGCATGCCCAATTTGATTCAATGGTAGCAGCGCTAACGTGACCCAGTCTTTCTCCTTTGGGTCCTCATCTCTGGTTAGATTGACTCGTAGTATATGGAGTACTATTCTGCATTTCAACCCCGGCGTTCGGCAAGACAAGGACGCATCAAGACAAGCCAGCCTAGCATGGCAGCATTCATTTCCTCTTTTTCTGTATCTTTGACTTGTATTCATATCAATTTCCACATTCTTGGGCTGCATCGCACGGTCCGGCTTTTCTAGTGCCATCTTAATAGACCATTGTACTGCTCATTATGTTCATGGTCCGGGTCGAGACTGCGGAGGCGCGCAAAGCGATTGAGGTCCGTCCCACCGATAGCTCGATCTGAGGCACACAGACCCGTTGGCTTGGCTGCATATGTACAACATGCACCCGGCCGTAGCTTTAGTCAAGTTGCACAGCATATAGAGGGCACGGATTCATGTTATTGATCGCGAAGAACCATGCTTGCTCCACATGAACGTTGCAATGTTATAGCCTTGAGGTCTACAGTGCCGAGGGAATGCAAACACTAGATTGCTGGTTCTGATCCTACTCTAATGGCCTGGCTTCCTCCTGGCGCTTAGTGTCACTCTCGGAATGCCCCCTCTCACAAGACAAGTGCACCACAGACTCGAACGCATGCGAGTAAGCGTCCCTTGCAGGGTGGAACACAGGGTACGTGAGACCAGATTCGCAGTTGTCTTTGAAACGCTACAAGAATAGCAAGGCGATCGAATAGCTCCACTCAGCATGGTTACACACGTCAATGACGGGCGGGGTGCCTGTTTGCGGGCAGCGATGAACATATTCCTCGTTAGCTTAGACTTTCCTTGTACGATTGCAGCTATTTGGTTACAGAGGTAGAGGATCCAGAGTCTGTGGAACTCTAGGTACTCTGCATCGGCACCATGGCGAGGGCTCCAACCTCAAGCCTGGGTCGACCTCGGGAGCCCTGATGCAGCAATGCGCCATTGACGGCAGCGACCCGCACGTCAAGAAGGACGGTGAAGAGCTCGGGCGTAACTAGTGTATCAGAGCCGATCATTGCGACAGATAAAGTGGATTTGGCATGTATCAACTTGACCGGTGCGATCGACTTGTACTGTACAAAGGTCATGCGGACGCGGTGTAAAACTTGACGATACTTGGGAGCTGGTCACGATGCTCGCCCGTGCCGCCGGAGCTCGAGTCCGCTGGCAGGGCGGTGTACTTGCGGAGCAACGTTTCCCGCTGTGACAGGCTCGGATCGGCCCAAGACAGCTATGCCCAGAGCAGGTCTCTGATAACCGTGTCCAGATCATGACGAATTCCTGGCCTATCAATTTGTAAACAATTACGCACGGAGTAACCTCGGGAGGCTGCAGGTGGGTGTGACGCGCAAGGAGACAGGGGTGGGTGTGTAAGAGAGCACGGTTTAGTGGTGACAAGTTTCGGAGAATAATGCACTGTTTCGATTCGAAGGCCAGGCGCAAAAGGTGCGCGTATGGCGGATCAGAATTTGATTAGGCCGTTCCCTGCGCAGAATGGGCGAAGAAGCAAAATGCATGGTTGCATATCAGCAGATCTTAGCGCTACTCACCTTCCTTCCTTCCTCCTGCTCTTGACCCGCCTTCACCGCGACTTGACACTGACCCAGGCTGCCAATTGCTCCGCGCGTCTCTCTCCGCACCTTGCGCTCCCTCAGGCGGCGCCGCGCTGGACTGGTAGAAGTTAGAAACAGCGTTTCAAACTCTATCACCACAAAGCTTCCGGTCACATACTCGGTAGTGCTCGACTTGACATCATCAGGCCAACCAGACGGCGTGTATGCGCGCTCCGGCGCCATGTCTGCACCGCAGAGGGACGATCATGGCCCCCTCCCTACCGCAACCATATTCGACGACGCCGTCTATTGCGCTGAAGCGCTCCAGCTCCCTGCAGGCCAGACCGAGGACGGTGTTGACAGGGCGCTAGCGCTGTTAGCAGAAGAAAGTGGCATCCAGAAACCATGGAACCTTCTCTACGTCCCACATGATATTTCGAGAGCGCTTTCGACCGTCACTCTAGAAACGGACACAAGAAGCTCCATATCTGTTCGCTCGCAGGAGACTCAATCGACAAGCTTCACATCTGCGCCTTCCCGTACCTCAAGAGACCAAGCTCAGAACACCAAGCCCATGCCAGCTATGACATCGCCACCACAGCACGCGCGAACGTCGCCAACGGTCGAGCAACCGGACCCACTTTTGGATACTTCACCCACCGCAATCACTCAACGGTCCTCCAGCTCAAATCTTTCAGTCTCAAAGTCTGTGCTCTCCGACTCGTCTTACTCTTCAAACCCCGTCCAACGGAAAAAGCGCGCGGGCCTCCTTGGATTGTTCACCAGGAAAAGCTCGAGGTACATATACCCAGCGTGTATTACATTGCACGGCATTAATGTAGTCTGCAGCTCCTGTACCCCCAAGTCCCAACACGGAAGCAGGAGCCGCAGAGCCAAACTAGACTGTGGCCATGTGCCTTCAGCTGACACGATTCACATCTACGTCAAAGAAGCACTGCAGAGTGGCGGACAAGCAGTGCCGAGTTGTTGCGGAGCGCCTCTCCCACGGAAGATGTTGGAAAGCGTCATGGCCAAGGAAGAGGTGGATCTGCTTCTCAATAAGGCATTGCCGTCGCCTGGCGTCGAGACTATACCGGACTCTGGCTACAGCGAGGGTGGAATGTCTGCAAGCGAGTTCAGTCGTTCACTCGAGGCAGCATCTCCGCCTGTAACCCCCGCCAGCCCTCCAGCTGCCGCAACTCGACGAAGACATGAAGCAATCAATATTGACTCTGCGCTGGCAAAGGAAGCCTTCAGAAGCTTCCAAACGCAGGAGAAAGAGCAATTGCAGCATATTTCCACATTCGAGTCAAACCAACGGAAAGCGCTTTCGGCACACCATGCGAGTTTGTTGAAGCAGCTTGCAGGCTCGCATGAAAACCAAAAGAGTGAGAGGATAGAACAGGTAGGCTCTCAAACCGGGCTTTATTGGAGTATACACTAATGCATTTCGTAGCACCTTCTCGAACTTGAGCATCTGGAGGAGGTTCAAATAATGGCCGAGCATGACCTTCGACAAGCGCACGGCGTGGAAACACAAAATGTAGCTACCGCAATCAAGCATATGGAGGCATATTGTCGAGCCAGCGGCAAGTCTCAGCCAGAGCGTCTTCAGGTGACAGAAGAGGATTTCAGAACATTGGATCGACAACGTATGATACAGCAAAACTTACCAAGAAAGCATGAGGACGCAATCAATGTCCTAAGAGCACGGCAAGAACGCGCTGTGAAGAACAAGATACGGAAACAGGAAGCTGAAATAAGCTCACTGGACGAGGTTGACGAGCGGGAAATAGTCGCAGAGAAAGCAGAACATGCAGCAGAGATGGCGAAACTCGAAGCACTCATCGAGAGTCGGAGGAAGAGGCTGCGGCAGAGATGGCATCTCAAGTTTGAGATATGGCGCAAAGACTGGGAAAACCATCACAAAACAGCCATCGACTTCGACCTAGAACACGAGACCTGGCCATTACACACGACGATGACCATGACGCCTATCCCGGAATCGAGTGCGCTGGCTCGGTACGTTCAGGCAGCGGCCTAGACTCAACAACATCCGATTTTGTTTTCATAGTCAGGCGAGCGGATTTTCATCACAGCAGCATCAGCACCGAGTTTCGGCACCTGCTCATTTTCTATTCAAAAGTACATTCTTCTCAACATACAATTAATGCGCAGGCGACTGCCCTTCTTTTTCTTTACACGCATATACCCCACTGCACGCCCGAGAGCAGTAATTTCCTTACATATCTTGGCATACGGCGGGGATAAAGACGAGGCAAGCATGATGGTACACATACATGGCGATATAGCGAGACGCACAGATGAGGCATGCGTTGAACAGCACGACGACAAATGTAATGCAATGGAAACAACGAAGATCAGATTCACAAAGTGATAGGAGAATGTGTGTGCCAAGTGTCAATCATTCATTCAGTATCCGGGTATCTCAATGCGCCGTCAAAAGTCGTAAGATCATCGCTCGTGTCTCAGCGCTCCTCAGCCATGTTGAACTGCTCCACAGGCGCCAACATTTCCCACTGCAGTCCTTCCTGTATGTCCGTCGCAGGCGCCACTCCACCCAGGCCCATGGCCATGTCCATCTCGGCATCTTCATTCCTCAGACTAAGATCATCGAACTGTGCATCGAAGAAACCCATCTGCGGCCGAGCCTGCTTCTGCGCATCGCCGGCATTCGGAAGCGGCATCGCCCCCTCGACGAAATACGGCGTGGGCGTCTGCGGCATACTCGGCTCCACGGAGTCAAACATGCCCTCTTCTTCAAGACCACCGATCCAGAACTGTCCACCAGCCAAGGCGTCGCGCTCACGGATCATCTCTTCAATGTTATCGTCCGCCATGTTGTGTGTAGCGCGAAGATGGCGGCGCAAGTCGCGGTCCATGTAGAAGCGGTACTGGCATGAGTCGACCAGGCACGGGACGTCTCTGTGCTTGTCGTAGCCCACACCCGTAAGCATGCTGAGCGTGGACGGCTCGGGTTTCTTCTTGGACTTTGCGGCTTTGCGGAGTTGCTTGCGGGTTCCAAGGCCGAGGTGGTGAGTCCGGACGTGTTGGTCGAGTGAGGATTTGGCTTTGAATGCGGTGCCGCATGCGTTTGCTCCGTCCCAGTTCTTGAGGTCGTCGTGTTTGGAGTTCTGCAGGGCGTCGGGGGTACACTTGTAGCGGGCTTCCTTGTCGTGCACGGTTTGGATGTGGATGGCGAGGTTGTACTTGCGGTTGAAGCTGCTTGTGCAATCGGGCTTGGGACATGGGTACTGAGGCTGCGCAGCTGGGTCACCGTGGACTGCGTCGAAGTGGGATCTGAGGTTTGAGTCGTTCTTGAAGCGCTGGCCACATTCGCTGCATTCGGGCGGGTGGTACTGCTGGACGTGTGCTGCGAGCTCTTCCTGTGTTGCGAATGATAGCAGCTGCGGAGACTCGAACATGTCGTCTGGTCCACCCTGTAGCGTCTCCGCTCCGTGTCCAGGGTTTGCGCAGATCATGCAGAACAAGGTGTTGCCTTCTTCGTGCGCCTTAAACACGTGCCGCTGGAGTGCGCTCTCGGTCTGATATCCATGCGTACACCTGTCCCCTGTCTCTGTGTCCATCCAGGTGCATGGGTAAGGCTTCACGTCCAAATGCGCCATCTTGATGTGTGCCTCCAACGCCTTTTCTTTTCTGAATGCCTGGTAACAAGGCGGATACTGCATGCAGTAGAACTTTGACTCGTGCACGTCTTGATGCCTCTGCAGCCTGCCGTTGGACGTGAAGCTCTTCCCGCAACCCGGCCAACTGCACGTGTAGGTTCGTTCGACGACGGGATCGCTGTGGGCGTTCTTGATGTGTCGCTGAAGATGATCTTTGCGCGGGAAAGTTTTGTCACAGCCGAGTGCGGTGCAGACGAACGGTCGCTCCTTGTTGTGGCTTCGCATGTGTTGCTCCAGACGGACTGGCCGGTTGAAACGCTTGTCGCAGCCTTCGAAAGTACAGGCGTAGTGCCATTGGCGGCGTGCCTCGCTGTCTGCCCTCAAGGTGCCCTTCTCGGTGTAATCGAACTTCCACTCGTCACCCGAATCTTCCGACTGCCAGCCCAGTTGCACTTGCTCTTCCTCCTCTACATCTGCATCCACAAGTCAGATCTGCATGCGACGTCATTAAATTGTGGAAACATACGTGCTCGCGCCTTCTTTTGCGCCGCAGCTTGTGCGCCTTCCGCAGCCTTTCGCTTCATGGCCATGACGCCTGCAGTTGTAGGTTGACAAGAGCTTGACTTGATGGTTCGGAGGTGTCGCGATAATCTGCGGCCCCACAGTATTTTTCGACGCCCAGATTTCGGCACGCTAGTGATCCCTGTCCGGTCGCGCTTTCCAAAGGTTTCTTTGACCAAGCGCATGCTACAACACCACAGCACCGACCCCAAAGACACAGCGCATAGCTCCAGCACCCCCGAACGTCACTCTCACGCAACACTCAACCTAACATAACCATGTCCGACTATGGTGGCGACGACTACGGCGGTGGTGATGGCGGATACGAGTATGTACCTGGTTTCCAGTTCAAGCTGTATTGGAGCGCAACTTCGGCGCATGGCCATACTATGCAGCACACAAACGAGCCCATATACTGACTTCCCTAGTGACGGCGCTGTCGAGTTCGATGAGGAAATGGAGCCCGATGTCTTCGACGACAACGACGACGATGCAGCCGGCGGCCAGGACCAAGACGCACAGGATCAGGAAGACAACATCGTAGTGTCTGGCGATGCAAGCGCAGGAGCGGCCGCGAAAGACAAGGTCAAGAACACGGTCGAGAACGAAAAAGACAAGAAGGTAGCGCCCGAGAACCGCACCACGACTCCATACATGACCAAGTACGAGAGGGCGCGAGTGCTGGGAACAAGGGCGCTGCAGATCAGGTGGGTTTTCTAGGCTCTCCTTGGGAGAATTAGTAGACTAACTTGCACAGTGGTAATGCGCCGGTCCTTATCGATGTCGAAGGCATGACAGATCCGCTCCAAATTGCTGCAAAGGAGCTACAAGAGAAGAAGATTCCACTGGTGGTGCGGAGATACTTGCCAGATGGCTTCTACGAGGACTGGACTTGTGAGGAGCTTTTGACATAGATGGCTTGGTATTGCTGCATTGGGTTTGGAGTTTGTTTGGCGATAAGACGGATCATATTCGGCGAAGGGAGTCTTGAGTTTACGAGTTTTTCCCGAATGCCACCCGAATTCCGCTTTCTCCAAGTAATTCGTCACCATGCGGATCCGATGGCTACTTAAAGTAATACGCATGGGAAGGTGGGGTAGCTTGACCAGGAGCTATCGACCACCTCCCCGCACTAACCGCAGAACAACGTCACCCATGAGACAGCTAATAAAACTTCTTAGATCCCATCAAAGTCGATTTGCTCCGACTTCCACTTCATCGCGTCTCTCATACCATACCATACCGCACACCATGTCTTTCGAAACCACGGGCACCATCGCCTCCTTTGGAGGCAAGCTTCTGAAGCTCAAGCACAAGTCCTCCAGCACAAATACCGACATGGAGCTTAACCTGTTCATGCCACCTCAAGCGCAAAAGTCCGGCGCAAAGATCCCAGTGCTCTTCTACTTGTCAGGTCTCACATGTACCAGGAACAATTGCTCGGAAAAGGGCTTCTTCCAGCATGGTGCAGCTAAGCATGGCATTGCTGTCGTATACCCAGACACGTCGCCCAGTATGACGTTCACGCTCTGTTAAATAGTATCTAGCTGACTTAGGGACAGGGGGATTACAGATCGAGGGTGAAGACGAGGCATACGACTTTGGCTCTGGTGCGGGCTTTTACGTGGACGCGACCAAGGAACCATGGACAAAGGGCTACAACATGTACTCTTACATCACGAAAGAGTTACCCGAGGCGCTTTTCTCATCGTTCAAAGAGCTCGACTCGAGCAAAGTCAGCATCACCGGACACAGCATGGGCGGACACGGAGCTCTGACGCTGGTATGTTATCAACATCACCATAGCAATAACATCATTAACAAACTACTATAGTTCCTGAAGAACCCTGGCATGTACAAGTCTGTCTCCGCGTTCGCGCCCATCGCCAACCCAATCAATTGTCCATGGGGGCAGAAGGCTTTCAAAGGATACTTTGGTGAGGACCAGCAACAAAAATGGAAAGAGCACGACGCCTCAGAGCTTGTGAAGCAATGGAAAGGGCCACTAGATATACTCATTGACGTGGTACGTGCTTCCTAGAAGATGGTTCTGGAGAATGCTGCTAATAGTATTCAGGGCACTGGCGACAACTTCTACAAGCAGAAACAGCTTCTCCCCGAGAACTTCATCGAGGCGGCCAAGCAAGCTGGCAACGACAAGGGCATCAACCTCCGCATGCAGCCCGACTACGACCACAGCTACTACTTCATGGCTTCATTTGCAGACGACCATGTAGATTGGGCAGCCAAGCACTTCGGCTTGTAGTAAGTCGTGCAGAATACTAGACTAGTGGCTTTGTGCTCATTACTTTAGAAGCGCTCCCGGTCCTAGATATAAATTATAGAAGGGCGCTGTGGCTTTGGCAAGGACGCAGAGATGTAATCAAACACATGAACTGGCATTTTCTTTCACGTGATGATCGGCATGGTTTAACGTTTGTATAACTGGAGACGCGAGATCCACCTATGACATTTGTGAAGTGATTGCGGACTAATAGTTGTGATTGGCACGTGCGTGCCACCACATGAGATTTTGGGCAGCGGAGCAGACAGCGCACTCCGGCTACGCCTTAGCGACAGCTACTTCGTTCACCTCCATGCACGTTTTCGCACACCAAACCCAACAAAGGAGACAAACATAGCGGAATCTCCTTGTCAAGCCAGCAGCAGACTTACCTTTGTACATCTCATCTTAGCCTCTGCACACTCACCGTGCGTGCCCCTCGTGCCCCGCCTTGTCACTTCACCGCCCATAACACTTTCATGATGCAGTTGCTCCGCCCAATGATCCGGTAGCATACTCAGTCTTAGCTCCTCTCCGACACTTTATTGAGGCCGCTCCGTCCCGTTGATCTGTCTCAACCTCAAACAAAGCAGACGTGAACGTACCCCACGTGGAGGCATTGGGAAATGGAGGCCCAGGTACGCTTGCCCGGACATACACGCGCTCACCTCACCTCTTGGAAACACTTTGGCTAATCGACACTTTACAAACTTAGGTCGAGAATGCCATCCAAATCGCCTTCGATCCGACTTCGAGCCAGCAGCTGCGCGGACAGGCGGTAGAATTTCTTGAGCGTCTGCGCTCAGAAGGTTCCGCATGGCAGGCCAGCCTTGGACTATTCACACGCGATCCTCGCCCGTCCGACATCATCCGCCACACCTCCCTCGATCTCGTAAATAATGCCGTCCAAGAGCACCGGCTGGACGAGCAGAGTCTCGCATACATCAAAGACACGCTGATGAGTCATGTTCGTCGGTCTTATGCGCCTGGCAGTAGCACAGCCGACACTTCGCATATCCAGAATAAGTTGATGCAGGCCATGACATATCTCTTCGCCGCCCTGTACCCAACATCATGGCGAAGCTTCTTCGACGACTTTCGGGCTCTGGCCGGTGACCAAGCGACTATTGGCAATGTCAACACTGCGACCACATTCCTATACCTCCGGATGCTGGTACAGGTCCACGATGAGATCGCTGATCAATTGGTCGCTCGCTCGAAGGAGGAGACGGACCGCAACACACAGTTGAAGGACCTGATCCGCGACAACGATATACAAAAAATTGCGTTATCCTGGCAAGAAATCCTCGCAAAATGGAGGGAGACAGATTTGAGTCTTGTAGAGATGTGCCTGAGGACCATTGGTCGATACGTCAGCTGGATTCGCCTGGAGCTTGTCATCAACCAGGACATGATCACCACCTTCCTTGAAATGGCTGGCCAACAGGGGATTTCGGATCCAGAGAGCCCTGCCGGCAAGGTGCGCGATGCCGCAATCGACACCTTCTCCGAGATCGTGGGCAAGAAGATGGAAGCGTCCAACAAGATCGAACTGATTCTGTTCCTCAACCTTCCCGATGTTGTTGGACAGCTTATTACCAGTCCGGCGCTGGCGGAGTTCAACAGTCCGAACTACGACAATGATCTTGCCGAGACAGTAGCCAAACTTGTGAACAATATTGTCTTTGATGTGGTCAAGATCCTGGAGAATGACAATGTTGACGAGCAGACGCGACAGCGTGCCGACGATCTCATTCGCATCTTTACACCGTACCTGCTCCGTTTCTTCGCAGACCAGTACGATGAAGTCTGCTCCACCGTCATCCCGTCCTTGACTGATCTCCTCACCTTCCTCCGGAAACTGCAGAAAAAGCAAGGGTCGGTCCCTCCTCAGTATGCTGCGGTCTTACCGCCGGTATTGGATGCAATCATTGCGAAAATGAAGTACGACGAGACGGCAGACTGGGGCGAGGAAGGCGAGCAGACGGACGAGGCCGAGTTTCAAGACCTTCGAAGGCGCCTGCACGTTTTACAACAGACCATCACAACCATTGACGAGTCGTACTACATAGAAACACTAAGCCGTCTAGTGAACGGCACTTTTGGTGGCCTGTCTCAAGGGGATCAAAGCCTGAACTGGCGTGATCTTGAGCTCGCACTCTACGAGATGTACCTCTTCGGTGAGCTTGCGATCAGGAACCAGGGATTGTTTGCGAAACGCGAGCCTTCGTCTGTTGCCGCTCAGCACCTTGTGGGTATGATGAATAGCATGATCGATTCCGGTATGTATCTGGGTCCACTAAGGTGTCTCACCGAAATTCTAACAATCCAAAGGCCTTGCGAACTACCCACATCCGGCTGTCCAGCTACAGTACATGGAAATCTGTGTGCGATACTACCAGTTCTTTGAGCAAAACCCTCACCTGATCCCAAAAGTTCTCGAGAACTTTGTGCAACTTACTCATAGCTCGCATGTCAAAGTCCGGTCGCGATCATGGTACCTCTTCCAGCGTCTTGTCAAGCACCTCCGCGCACAGCTTGGCAACGTCTCCTACGACATCATTCAGGCTGTTGGAGATTTGCTTACTATCAAAGCTGAATTACCGGATACATCTGAAGACGAAATGTCGTCTGACGAGGAGGATCAGTCTGCAGATGCCTTGTTTAACTCACAGCTGTACCTCTTTGAAGCAGTCGGCTGCATTGCATCATCGAACACTGTTTCCGCAGAAAACAAGAAGCTATACGCGCAGACCATCATGAGCCCTCTATTTGCCGATCTCGAACAGACACTACCACAGGCACGCAATGGCGATGATCGCGCCACCCTTCAAATTCATCACATTATCATGGCCCTCGGAACGCTAGCTCGTGGCTACTCGGATTGGGTACCTTCCAATAACAGCAGCGCGGTGCCCCATAGCGACGTGGCAGACGAGTTTGTGAAAGCTTCTGAGGCCATTCTTGTTGCGCTTGAATCTCTCAACTCTTCTAGCTCGATTCGTCATGCAGCACGATTTGCTTTCTCTCGAATGATCGCTGTACTGGGCTCGCGATTACTACAGCAATTACCATCATGGATTGAGGGACTTTTGTCGCTCAGCTCGTCTATGGATGAGATTAGCACCTTCCTCAAAGTACTTGGCCAGGTGGTTTTCACCTTCAAGTCTGAGATCTCTGGTATTCTGGATACTGTTATGACTCCAGTCTTGCAGCGCATCTTCAGTGCATTGGCAACCACACCTTCGGGTACAGATGACGAGATTCAGCTAGCTGAGCTCCGACGCGAGTATCTGAACTTCCTCATTGTGGTTCTCAACCAGGGCCTTGGATCTGTGCTCGTCAGCAATAGTGAGTCACGCTGCACCCAATTTTAATTTGATGGCGCTAATACGATACAGCGAATCAATCGTCCTTCGAGACCATCATCTCTTCGATTGAGAACTTTGCTCGCGACACACACGATGCACCCACCGCTCGATTGGCAATTTTCGTGCTAATCCGCATGATCAACGTATGGTGTGGACCCGACAAAGTAGGTCCTGGTGCAAATCAAACGCCGACTTCCCCAGCTACTACGCAAGCGCCACTGCCAGGCTTCGAAAACTATGTGGTTGAGCGCTTTTCTCCGCTCGCATGGTCTATTCCTGCTTCACCCGGTTTCAACTCGAAAGATGCACAAGCGAAACAGGTCTTAGTCGAAGCTGCGAACTTACAGACAGAGATCGTTAAGAAGGTCGGAGAACCATACGTCGAACGCCTAAAGAGTGATCTCAGCGGGAACGGCGTTGCTGCCGATGGTGTGGACCAGTACGTGCGCAGCCTGGCAGGCGCACTCGAAGGCACGAAGAAAGAGAAAGAGTGGAGAAACTTTTTTGTTCAATTCGTCGATCGCATGCTGTCCAACCGTGGATAAGCTCACGACTTGACTGAACAGCACCTTTGCATTGTCCCCTTGCCGTTGATTGCGAACATTTTCTCGTAGGCGGTATCTTCTGCATCGCGGTAGGCGCGTATACGGTGTGCTTTCGAGATAACCCACTTTTCATATAGTTTAGCTAGTTCTATATGCTGAATACAAGATAGAATCATTCATATTTGCATCATTATAGCTTGGACCTACCGCCCTTCTCACCAGCGAAGCTACTTGCTCGATGCAACCACCCCTTACCATTCGGCACATAAAGCCGCTGATCCATCGCTTTCACGCGGTCTTTATTCTCCATCCAAAAGCCATTTACAACACCCCTCCTAACAAACCACTCCATAGCCTCCCGCGTCGTCCACCGCCCAAATATCCTCGCTCCAACGCTGTTACCCAAGTCCGCAAAGCCATATACGTCAGCGTCCCATCATTTCCCTCGATCCCATCAACAAGTCCTTTCAGCGCCACCAACAAGCTCTCTCTCGCCTCAGCAGAAACACAAGTAATCCGCACATCCTGCATCCCCGAAGAATCCAAAACCCCACCAACAAGGCGATAATGATTCAAATCCAAGCCCGTCGTGCTCGCTTCCGGAATCTGCGTGAGGAATTTCTGCATGGCTGGCGATGTCAGGTGTGTATCATAGAGGAAAGTGAACATGCTGGTTGTGGATGGGAAGTTGTGTGCATAGTCGATGGGGATGCCGAAGTAGTATGTTTTTGTAGTGTGTTCGGATTGCGAGACGTATTTTGCGAGGAGGTGGTAGGCGGATTGCCACTGTGGTGGGGGATGTTAGTTGGGAGGGAGAGTAGGGGTGATGGTACGTCGTTGTATTTATCGGGCACGAAGTTGCAGTTTGCGAAGAGATAGAGGTCTTCCATCATGCAGCGATATGATTGGAATGTATGGAATGTTGGTGAACTGTTGGCAAGTTGACTTGATGATGATATTCATCTCGACTCACAGCGTGAACTTGACGCATCGTATACCTTGAGCTTCTCTCCTACCTACTTCCATCTCGCGTCCCTTGACCCGAAATCCTCTTCAATACCCAAATTTCAAAAGTAACACCGGACATGTACTTGTCCTGAAGGTGGTTGGTAAATCTCTGCACAAGCGTGCCGGTCCACATCCCCGCTTCCCTCTAGCTCCCGCGCTCTACCCCAGATTTGGTCATACTGCAAGACTACTGTAGTTGCATGGCGCGAGGGGGTTGACTTTTAGGTAGTTCGTGACATCTTCTGGTTCGGATGAGCTTATCCGCCGTACGCGGGGTCGTTTGCAGTAATTGTTGCACAAACAAGCTTGTGACATGCGGATAGAGTTTCTCGCAGAGCATGTTCACTCACTCTTTGTATTAATTGCATGCGTATGTCAAACGTAAAGATTCACGATAACAGACGACAGGAATGGCAGCTTCAGCACCCGTGGCGATTGTCACAGGCGGAAACAGCGGCATGGGCATGGGCATAGTACGAAAACTGGTCGAAAAAGGTTGGAAAGTGGCCATTGCAGATATCAGGGAGAACAAGGATCTTTCAGAAGAGTTGAGCGGTGCGTCGAGCTACCATTATTGTGATGTGGCGGACTATGATAGGCATGTATGTTGGTGGATGTTGTAGATCAGGAGCTGACAAAAAGTGCCAGTCAAGCCGAAGCATTCCAGCAGGTCTGGGATAATTATGGGAGAATAGATGTGTTGTGTGCGAATGCTGGGATTGTCGATAAGAGGTAGGAGGTTCTATGTAGACTTGAAGCAGATGATTGATGAATGCAGCTCAATCTACATATTCGAGCATCGCAGTTCAGACAAGTAAGTCTTACAAAAATGGGAAAGGACAGATGACTGACAGCTAAGGATACCGCCCAAGCCTGATCTTTCGTGTACCGATATCGACTACAAGGGTGTTGTGTATGGCACGCAACTGGCGATACACTTCATGCGAAAGAACAAGGTCCCAGGCGGGAAGATTGTGGCCACAGCCAGTGCTGCGGCCATTGTTCCTCATGAGACGTGAGTTGCTACTATCAAAGTTCTTAAGAAGCTTCTGATCGCCCTTAGATATCCCGAGTATGATGGGGCGAAAGCAGCTGTGGTGAACTTTGTTCGAGCAACGGCGCGAATACTGAAAGCTGTAAGACAAACAAAGGACCTGAAGAGACATGTGGATTGACAATAAATAGAAAGAGAACATTACCATCAATGCGATATGCCCAGGTCAGTGCTCGGCTAACGCTAAGACAATCAACAAACTGACGATTCTAGGCCTTGTTCACACGTCCATCATTCCGCAAGAAATGGTGGACGCTGTCTCGGAAGAGTGGTGCGTATACCGTTTCCATTAAAACCCCGATCTGATATCGTCCAGCTTGACACCCATATCGAATGTCGTAAGTGCCTATGAGCGCTTTCTAGATGACGACTCGCTGTATGGTTGTGTGCTTGAATGCTCGACCGAGAAGCAATTCTTTCTCGAGACGCCGACTCTTGCGAATGGCCATGTTTCTAGACGCGCCGTCACCGTGTGGGATCCTCTATTTAGGATGCAAGTTCTCCGATTCTTTGTCGACTATGAGAGCTTGGTTAACATGCATGCAGGTATCATAAAGAAAGCTCGGGACTCTCCGACGCGATTCCATGAACGGGCATTGCAGGGTTGCATATTGGTTCGTGGTCGATGTTAGTATAACCGTCAAAGGCAGGTGACAGTAACGATAAAGTGGGCGTTGTCTAGGCCGAAGCTTTGGGCGGTAGAGTGCGGTCGCTCGGCGCCTTCCTTGTGCGTCGATGGCATGCAAAACAAGATCTCAGACAATAGCTTGAGTCACACAGGATTTTGTAGAATCCAAACTAACATATTTCAACTTCTA
>Ga0265780_10001630_pt1 | contig 31298 bp, 20 predicted proteins | sample P1T30metagenome_FD_192432 | JGI IMG/M metagenome (GOLD analysis project Ga0265780, IMG submission 192432) | Plant litter microbial communities from East Loma Ridge, Irvine, California - P1 T30 | ecosystem: Environmental > Terrestrial > Plant litter > Unclassified | place: USA: California... | reverse complement strand
AACACCCGGCGCTGAATAATACCCGAGGATATCATGTAACAAATGAAGATCAGTGAATTAAGACCGATGTACCCCGTCATCTTTTTCCTGTTCCGCAGGCGGCTTAACCAACCATCCTGCAGGTTGAGAAAAAAGAGCAGACAGCAGAATATAAACATTGCGCTACACTGGAAGAAGAATTCAGCCGTATTAAAATGCCAGTAACGCGACGCAATACTGTTTTCGCGTAAGGCAAGCAGCCTCCCGCAATTCAGCACAATGCTGATAAACAGTGCGCTGTACAGGTATATTTGTTTTTCGGTTTTGTTCATCCGGTTAAATCAATGGAAATATACGAATCAAAGTCAGCATAATAGAGCCTGGGATTATCAGTCACAGGCCGCTTTTCCAGGATTAGCAGGGTCGCTGCATCTAAATTCATATTTCGCTTGCGGGTATCGGGGAGCCGGATCGTCTGTAACTTCAAGGGGTGCCATAACTTGTCCGCCGTAACCGGGCATTGTCACTTGTCCGGCAGAATTATTTCCCAGCGCTATGTTTTTGGCGGCCGTATTGTTGTTGAAACTGTAATCCGCCAGTGCATCCAGTATACGATAAATACCATAATAATCGTAAGCATCGTAAGCTGATCTGGAATTGGGCAATGTATGGTCGGCGCGATAGGTGTATCGGCTGACTACGGAAGATTTCATGTAAAAGAAATCTTTTTCTGTATTTGGGATATTGATATTCTTAAAGATATCAATGGCAAGACGGTGGTCGTTTACCGTGTCGTCTTCGTATACCTGGGTAATAAACTGGGTGTTAGCCGGGAAATTCTGAAGCTGCTCTGTGCTTATCTGATAGCTGTACCATGGCGCCATTGTAAAAATAAAACGCCCGTTTTTTCCCCATCCCTTTTCTGTGAATGCCCTGTAGGCAAGAGCTGTTGATGCTCCGCCTCCAAATGAATGTCCCATGAAGCCAACCTTTTGAGTATCTAATATAGCGGGATACTTTGCCGCGGCTTCCGTGAAGCCTGCCCAGAGCGTATTATAGCGCTCGTCGACACTTACTCCCGTGGTTGGGTAAGGAACAAACACCAGAGCATAACCTTTTTTTGCTATAAATTCAAACAAGCCTCTGTTGTAATTTTTGTCTTCGCCGCCAAAAGGATGAGAGTAAAAGATAACCGGCCTGGCGCCGCTTAAGTTCAGAGGATAGAATATAGTCACATTAGTACCCTTATAAAACGGGTTAGGGAAATCTATTTCTGCCACTTTATAAGCCCCGTCTGCGCCATAACCCGACGTTGGTTTGGGAATAGGGCCTGACAGGCTGTTACTTCCGGCATCCGGCGTATGATCGTTGTTTTTGGAACAAGCGAAGATCAGGCAGGTACACAAAACGTAAATGGTCGACAGCGTTTTACTTTTCATACTTTTCCGGACGTTTAAACATTTTTGAATGTGAATACATTTCTCAGATCATGTCATCTGATTGATATTATTTTTGTAAACAGACGAATAAAAAGAGCGGGAACTCCGGTATTTATTCCCGAAGCTGAAAGAATGGGGAGTGAGATGTCTTTTTTTGCAGCTGATCCGGCAGATCTGCGTCTCAAACCTGCGGAGTGCACACAAGCGCCTGTTAATTTATACAAACCGCCACTCTTACGGAGTTATATCGCTAAAGAGAACATTAAACCCGATTTCCAGCAAAAGATGCGGGTAAACCATAAGTCTTAAACGCGAACCATGAATGATTTACAGGTAAACCGCGGTATTCAGGTTGCGCAGGTTGTTGTTTAAACCTCTTTACAGATCAATTTTACTTTTTGAAATAATAGACCTGATCACCTGGTCGAGTCCGTCAGCGGAAACTTCAAGATAAGATAATAACAGATCCTTTGTTTCTCTATTATGTTCAGGCTCTTTCAGTAAAGATATCAGTGCCATAATATTTGCAAGAGGAGCTCTCACGTTATGCGACTGCGTCCATGCAATTTCACTTAACAGCATATTATGCTGTTCGATGGCATTAATATAGTTTACCCGGTCTGTAATATTCTGCATGGAACCGGTCATTCTGAGAGGCTGACCAGAATCGTTGTAATTGACGAATCCCCTGTCCAGTACAAATTTATATGAACCATCTCCACATCGGAATCTGTATTCGCTTGTCCAGCGGGCCTCCTTTTGCTGTATTACTTGTTTGATTAGTTCCGTCACACGCTGAACATCCTCAGGATGTACATGGTCATGCCACCACTGGTAATTTTGTATAACATCAGAGTGCCCGAAAATTCCTTTTATACCATGATTCCATACCAGCTCTCCGGTTATCATGTTAGCGTCCCATATAGCATCGCTGGTGGCTTTTGAAACCGTATTGTAGCGATCAAGGTGCTCTTTGATCTTAATATCTTTTTCCATACGCAGCGTGATATCTCTCGAATTGGCAATAATGCCATTTATCGCAGCATCATTCCTCATATCTGTTATCGTGGTTTCAGCCCAGCGTATTTCATTATTTCCGTTTATAAAGCGATATGGTGCAAGTTCGACCCGTTTGTGGTTGGCTAACAGGGCATATCTTTTCAATACCTTTTTTCTGTCTTCTTCATAGATAAAGTCAAACGCATTTTTGCCTGTAAGGTCCCCGGCCTTCATGTTTAAAAAGCGTTCTACTGTTGGGCTTACATATTTGAGTTTGCCTCCCGGTTCTGTGATAGTGATCAGATCCGAGCCGTCCTGAATGAGTGTTTTAAAACGCCGCTCGCTTTCTAATAATGCTTCTTCTGCTTTTATTTTAGCGGTATTATCTACGGCTACTACTATACGGGCCTCCCTGTCATCATAAACGATAGAATTCCCTTTTGTATTTACCAGTATAATTTCTCCTGATTTTTTCACGTGGCTCGAAATGCCGCTATGGCTCACACCCCGTTTCACCTCATCAGCTAAAATTTTGTCGAGTTGTAAAAAGTCTTCCGGGAGCCGGATATCATAGATGCTCATCGAAAGAAATTCTTCCCGGCTGTATCCATAGTGGTTAATTGTAGCCTGGTTAACATCCAGGAATTTGAAAGTACTCAGGTCATAAACGAACATCGGCTGAGGGCTGAGGTGGAAGAGATTACTGTATCGTTCTCTTGAAGCTTCCAGTTCAGTTTCGGCAATCTTCCTGTCTGTTATATCACGCAATACCCCGATCATCCTGATCGCTTTTTCGTTCTGGTCCCGGAGGATATAGCCGTTTTCTTCAACATAAGCGTAAGTGCCGTCAGATCTCTCAAAACGATACTCCTCTGTCCAGTTATGCTGTTCGGGATTGGTCAGCGCTTCATTCATGCTCTTTTTAACGAATTCTACTTCGTCGGGATGAACCATTTCTTCCCATTTTCTCTGATTTTCCTTTTCTCCGGCCCGATACCCGAACACGCGGTAAAAGGCATCGCCCCATTCTATACGGTCTGTTTCTATTTCCCAATCATAAATAGCGTCATTCGTAGCCCTGTTTACATAGGCATAACGTTCGTTGTTTATAGTAAGCGCTTCTTCCGCTTTTTTGCGATCGCTCACGTCTATGCCAATGCACTGGATTTCGGAGGGGTGATTGTCTGATCCTGTAAGGCATATAAAGTGCCAGTATGTTGATTTTATACCACCGGACTGCGCCAGCTTGTCAATTTCTACAGAATAAACAGTGTTCGGATGATTAAGGCAGTCTTCTATTGTCTTTTCAATGTTTTTACGATGGTACGGGACGACCGAAATAATACTGTCGTAACCCGTGAAATCTTTTTGATCGTATAACCAGCCGAAATCTTCTTTATATTTTCTGTTATAATAAGTATATCTGCCATTAATGTCGGTTCGAATAACATAATTGGTCTGAGAGTCTACAAGGTTTCTCAGCCGCGATTCATTTTGAGCAATCAGCAGTGCCGATTCTTTCAGATCTTCTGAATACTGCCTGTTCTCGAGGATTACCTGCAGTACATAAGTAGAGCGCTCTATGATCTTAAGTTCATCTTTGTTAGGTGCTTTCGCCTTACCATAGTACAAGGCAAATGTCGCAATCACCTCGTCCCGCGAATTTGAGATAGGGTTAGACCAGCAGGCTTTCAGCCCGTGCTGTAAAGCCTGACCCCGGTAATTTTTCCATCTTTTGTCAGTTTCGATCTCCGTAACAATGACTTGTTTTTTGAAAAAAGCCGCCGTTCCGCAAGAGCCTATATTTTCTCCGATTGAGATCCCTTCCAGCTCATCAGAATAAGCTTTCGGTAAAGAGGGAGAGGCCCAGTTATACAATTTTTGCTCCCGTACATGCATGATCGAACAAAACATTTTCGGAAAGAGCTTTTCTATACCGCGGGTATAATAATTGAGGATATCTGTTGTAGATATATCTTTTTTGGCATTCAGTTCAAATATATCCTTTTCCAGTCGCTCAAATTCAGCAGTCCTTTTGGCCGTTGTAATGTCGACCATCAGGCCCCGTAGTTTTTCAGTTCCCCCGCCTGTTTTAAATAAGGATACATTATCTCTGATCCAGACGGTTTCTCCGTCTGCTCTTATCATCCGGTAATCCCGGGTGAAACTGCCACAGGCGGATATTTCTGAGCTTTTATAAGCTGAAATGATCTCTTTATCATCAGGGTGAATATGATTTTGCAGGAACTGAGGGTCGTTAAGCCATTCCTCAGGGCCAAAACCCAGGATCTCGCGGGCATAATCATTTACGAAATTAAATCTGAGCGTTTCTGCCTCTGCTTCCCACACTATGCCTTCCACTGTTTGTAACAGCGATTGAAACTGGTCGCGCGATTCGATCAATGCTGCTTCGGAGCTTAGCTTTTCGGTAACATTTGTGGCGGATATGATCCTGGCATTTTTTTTCCAGCTTGAAAGGGGACGGCTTTCAGCATCAACGAAAATGACCTCGCCAGATTTTTTTATAAATCGTACTGTAGCCTTGTTTGGCAGTCCTTTACTTACTTTTGTTTTTATATGGATTTCCATAAGAGGAATATCCTCCTTAGGCCACAGCTCCCTAACTGTTTTTGTAAGAAACTCTTCCAGTGTATATCCGAGTTCTTTTTGTGCAGCTTCGTTAGCCGCTAAAAACCGTAAAGATTGAGTATCATACACAAACATCGGCACCGGACTGAAATTGAACAGGTCCAAATTCCGCTGATCGCCTGGTTTACTTTGTTCTTCTGTTTCTTCCGGAAACAATTTCATTCTTACATCTCCTTTTCTTTCAGCGCCTGGTAACAAATTCTTCCCGGAAAATCTCTCCGATAAATTCTGCCTTACCTTCTATCAATGGCTGCTTAGAGACACTGATAAAAAGATACCTGATCATAAAAGTTCTTATAAAACTTCTACTGTATTTAAGGAAAGTTGTTTCATAATACTGCATATTGCCAGTTTTTTTTCCGGACCATTTTTTTTGAAAAAAATGCATAATGTTGCAGGTTTATTCGCCTTCGGTTGAAAGATATTGCAGAAAAGATCTATATTTAAAATAATTGAACCTTAGTGCTTTATGGTTAGTTTGCATGTTTTTAAAGTGTTTTTGTGCTTGTTTGTCCTGTTTTTCTCGCCGGCGTATGCTCAGGAAGCCGCACAATCATGGATCCGTATCAACCAAATAGGGTATAAACCGGAAAATACGAAGGTTGCAGTTTTCGTAAGTAAAGGCGTACAGGCAGTAAATATCTTCCAGCTTGTCGACCAGAAAAACGACCGGGTTGTTTTTAAGAAAAAAGCCGGGAAAGACTTTGGTAAATACGGGCCTTTTAACAGTTCTTACCGGCTTGACTTCAGTGAATTCAAACGTTCAGGAACTTACTATATAAAAGCGGGAACAGCGAGGTCGGCAGGTTTTGTAGTTTCCGACGACGTTTACAAGGGCAGCGCTGATTTTGTCCTGCGTTATATGAGGCAGCAAAGGAGCGGCTTTAATCCCTTTCTGAATGATTCCTGTCATACTAAAGATGGTTATATAATTTACGGCCCCGATTCGGTAGCGTTTCATACAGACGTATCAGGAGGATGGCATGATGCTACTGATTACCTGCAATACAGTACAACATCGGCCAATGCTACCTATCATCTGCTGGCTGCTTATCGTGATTTTCCGGGCAGTTTCACCGACAGCTGCCAGGCAAATGGTTTAAAGGGAAAGAATGGAATAAGAGATGTACTTGATGAGGCAAACTGGGGTCTGCGCTGGCTTCAGAAAATGCATCCCCGGCAGGGCTGGATGTTTAACCAGATAGCAGACGACCGTGATCATGCAGGTTATCGCCTGCCTGGTAATGATTCGGTCGATTATGGCTACGGCCCCGGAAACGGTCGTCCGGTGTATTTTATAACCGGAAGGCCCCAGGGATTAGGAAAATATCAGAACAGGGCTGACGGGGCCGCCTCTACCGCCGGGAAATTTGCCAGCGCATTTGCTCTTGCGGCACAGATATATAGTAAAACAGATACTGCCTTGTCAAATACCTTCAGGCGGAAATCGCTAACCGCATTCCAGCTAGGGCTGGATAAACCTGGCGTAGCACAGACAGCTCCCAATAAAGCACCTTATTTTTATGAGGAGGATAACTGGACAGATGATATGGAGCTGGGCGCTGCTGCGCTTTTCCAGCTAACAGCAGACAGTGCCTTTTTTTCCAGATCGTTAACTTACAGTGAGCTGGAAAAAGTAAGTCCCTGGATGGGAGCAGACACGGCCAGGCATTATCAATGGTACCCTTTTCATAATTTCGGCCATTATGAGTTAGCTAAAGGGGGAAATGCAGCTACTAAGGCAAAACTGATCTCTTATTACAGGGAGGGAATAGAGAGAGTATGGCAGAAGTCCGGCGGGAATGCTTTTTATCGGGGAATACCCTTTATCTGGTGCTCTAACAACCTTACGGTTTCCTTTGCCATACAATGTTATTTATACAGGATAATGAGCGGCGATGAGTCTTATGCGAGGCTGGAGCAGGCATCTTTCGACTGGCTTTTCGGCTGCAATCCCTGGGGCACAAGTATGGTCTGCGGGCTTCCGGCTGCCGGAGATGCTCCCGCAGATCCGCATTCATCATTAAGTTTCCTGCATAATTATCCACTGGACGGAGGCTTGGTTGATGGTCCGGTTTACGGCAGTATTTACAGCAATCTGATAGGCGTGCACCTGAGAGATGCTGATGAATATGCAGGATTCCAGTCAGACCTTGCCGTTTATCATGACGATGCAGGCGATTTTTCTACCAATGAACCTACTATGGATGGCACGGCATCACTGATCTATCTACTGGCAGCACAAGACACAGGCAGTCCCGGGGTGGCAGTAAAAAAAAAGTAATTACAGATAGGTACGGGGCTATAATACGGGGAGATATCTCGTTTAAACAAATTGCTCTTGTTTTTACCGGCGATGAGTTTGCCGATGGAGGAGATGTTATACGTAATACGCTGAATGATGCTAACACGCCGGCTTCTTTCTTTTTTACAGGTAACTTTTACAGGAATCCGGCTTTCAGAAGCATAATAAGTAAACTAAAAGCCGATGGGCATTATCTCGGGGCTCATTCTGATAAACATCTGTTATATACCGACTGGACCAGACGAGACAGCCTTTTAGTCACGCAAGACCAGTTTAAACAAGACCTCCTGGCTAATTACAAGGAGATGAAGAAGTTTGGGCTGAGGAAAAAGGACGCGCGGTATTTTCTGCCGCCGTACGAATGGTATAACAAAAAAATAGCAGACTGGACAAGAGCGGAAAACCTGCAACTGGTAAATTTTACCCCCGGAACGAGATCTAATGCAGATTATACTTATCCGGAGATGGGGAAAAGCTATCGTAACTCGGCAGAGATCTATAATTCTATTACAAGTTATGCAGCCGGGTCGCCTGAGGGTTTAAACGGTTTTATTCTCCTGATACATATTGGTACCGACCCCCGACGCAAGGATAAGTTCTACACCAACCTTGCCGGCCTGCTAAATACGCTGATTAAACAGGGTTATGAGTTTGTAAGGATAGATAAATTGCTTGAAGTCGGAATATAGCTTAGATTAATTTATTCTGAGCAGATTGGAGCCTTGATTATCTGGTATAGGACAAAGCGCACTAAGACTTAATACTAATATCATACGAAATCCGCTGAGTTTAAATTGTTTTGCATTTTCTTGCGCGATAATGTTGCAATAATGCAATATCAAATAATTATATTTGAGTATATCTATGAAATCGTTCAACGTTTGCTGTTTGTTGCGCTTTCAAAATTCAAATTAAACTAGAACTATAACTTGATCATTAATTAATCATGAAAAAAAACCTACTCACTTTAATTATGAGTCTGGTCTTTATTTCGGTCGCTGTATTTGCCCAGGACAGGGTAATTAAAGGGACCGTAACATCGGCCGAAGACGGACTCGCGCTTCCCGGAGTTTCTGTGAAAATAAAGGGAACCAATGCCGGCACCTCTACCGGCGGCGACGGAACGTATAGTATCCGCGCCAATCCAGGCCAGACACTGGTGTTTTCTTTTGTAGGAACAAGCACACAGGAAAAAGTGGTCGGAGAGGCATCTGTTATTAATGTGAAATTAAGTTCGGATGCAAAAAGTCTTACAGAGGTAGTAGTTGTTGGTTATGGAACACAAAAGAAGGCCAATGTTACAGGCGCGGTAACAACTGTGGATATAAAAAAAACCATGGAAGGCAGGCCTATTGCTGATGCCGGAAGAGCATTGCAGGGAGCCGCACCTGGTTTAAGTGTGACCATTCCCAGCGGTGAGATAGGATCTGATCCTGTGATTAAGATCAGGGGACAGATCGGCTCTATCGAAGGTGGAGCCTCTCCTTTAATTTTGCTGGATAATGTGGAGATCCCGAGTATCCAGTTAGTAAATCCTGCAGATATTGCTTCTATATCGGTATTAAAAGATGCTGCAGCATCTTCTATATACGGTTCGAAAGCAGCATTCGGGGTCGTGCTGATCACTACGAAACAGGGAGCAACGGGAGCGCCCCAGATCAATTACTCCAGCAATTTTTCCTACCAGAACCCATGGAAGGACTTGAAAATGGCTGATGTTAACGGTCTTAAATATACCGTAGATGCCTTTGAACGTGTAGGAGGGGACGTGGCAGGTGCTTTTTACAAAGTGAACCGCGCCAGTTATGAAAGGGCTGTAGAATGGAAAGAAAAATATGGCAGGACAGTAGGTCCCAACGATCCTACGGTTTATGGACGAGACTGGTATTTCGACCCTTCGCGTACCTTTAAGTTCGGGGTGCGGACTTATGATCCTTATGAAGCAATGGTAGAAGAATGGGCGCCGAGCCAGCAGCATAATTTGTCTATAGGCGGGAAATCAGGCAAGACCTCCTATAATCTCGGTCTGGCAGCGCTTGACCAGAACGGTATGATGAAGCCGGCAAAGTCTGATCAGTTTACCCGTTATAACGCATCATTGAGAGTTGCGAGCGATATCAACAAATATCTGACTGTAAGGGGAGGAGCGATATATTCCAGGCGAAATAAAGAATACCCCTATATTACAAATTCTACTACTGCAGATCCATGGTTATATCTTTACCGCTGGAGCTCTCTTTATCCTCTGGGGTCTGATGAGAACGGCGATGCTATACGCAGTCCGGCGAGCGAAGCGGCCGCCGCTAATACGGCTAACATCCTTTACAATTATATGAACGTAAGCCTTGGAGGTACTGTTAATATCAGGGAGAACTGGAAGGTTGACTTTGATTATACTTTCACCAACCAGGATCAGATCTGGAACCGTCCCGGTACCAGGTTCACCGCAAGAAATTCCTGGGTAGCACCCAAGGCAAGGTTAGATGCAAACGGAGCCCCTGTATATGTCGATGCAGAAGGATTTGTGGTGCCTTCGGGTACGCCGGGAGCAATTGCCGCCTATGATCTGTCAAAGGATACCTATACAGCCAACGGCTCCAGTCCCGACCACCTGTACAGGTCTGCCGATAATTTTTACCGGCATACCATTAACGCTTTTACAACATATAATTTAGACTTCCGTGAGGATCACAATTTTAAATTTATCCTGGGTCTTAACCGTGTCACCGATAATCAGTCTGAACAATTTACCCAGGTAACCAACCTGAGCGACATTACCAATCCCCAGTTTAACTTTGGCGTAGGAACCTGGACAGGCGGAGGTGATGAAACATGGGAAGCGCAGCTGGGATATTTCGCGCGTACGAACTACGCTTACAAGAACAAATATCTTTTTGAAGGAAATATACGTTACGACGGTGCTTCCAAGTTTCCTACTAACTTACAATGGCGTTGGTATCCCTCTTTCTCTGCTGGCTGGGTAGCTACCGAGGAGCCTTTTATGAATTGGTCGAAGAAAGTGGTCGATATGCTGAAGTTCAGAGGATCATGGGGATCTATAGGAGATCAAACCGTACCAAATGACTTATATATTTCAACAATGCCTTCCGGGCCGATTAACTGGATAGGCGGCGGGGGTACCAAAGTCAGCTATGTAGGTACACCAAAAGCCATTTACGGTGATATAACCTGGCAAAGTATTGTAACGTCGAACTTTGGAGTCGATGCTTCATTTTTCAACAATCGGCTCGGTGCTACTTTCGAATTATATAAAAGAGTTGCCGATAATATGATCGTGCCGGCAGAAGGATTTGTTCCAACATTTGGCGCGAGCGCTCCCGTAGGTAATTTCGGCAAGCTGGAAACGAAGGGCTGGGAGTTGCAGCTCACCTTCAACCATCGCTTTAAGAACGGGTTGGGTATCAATCTTACCGGGAACGTGTCTGACGCGAAAGCCATCGTAACCGAATATGGATCTACAAAAAATGTGAACAATTATTATACAGGTAAAACGTACGGCGAAATCTGGGGTTATCGTACAGACAGACTCTATCAGACCTCTGATTTTGAGCTGGATGCAAATGGAAAACCGCAGCTCATTGCATTAACTGCGGCAGAAAGTAAGTTGTACGCCGGCCGGAGTGCGTATAAGCTCAAGAGTGGACCAAACGGTGAAAAGCCGGTTTACCAGGCCTTTGTTCAGAATAGTTCCAACTTTTATTTCGGCCCTGGCGATGTGAAATTCAAAGATCTGAATGGCGATGGCGAGATAAATAACGGAAGCCTCCTTACCGATGATCATGGCGACCTGGAGGTTATTGGTAATTCTACGCCCCGTTACGAATATGGTTTCAGGTTAGGGGGAGACTTTAAGCGTTTCGATATCAGTGCATTCTTTCAGGGCGTAGGTAAACGGCAGGTCTGGGGAAATGGAGCCATAGCGATTGCCGGATATTATTCTGGCGACGGTGCGATGCCCGCCGCTATAGCAGATAACTATTGGACTCCTGATAATACAGACGCATTTTACCCTGCAGCATACGATAACGCAGGAAGTAATACCACAAATAATATGCAGATACAATCACGATACCTGCTCAATATGGCCTACCTGCGACTTAAGAATCTTACTCTTGGTTATTCACTTCCTCCATCATTACTAAAAAAAGCAAGCATCAAATCTCTAAGGGTATACGCTGCGCTTGAGAATTTCATCACCTGGGATCATCTGGGAGATCTTCCTATTGACCCGGAAGTAATCAATGGATATTCCATGTGGAATGAAACAAACTATAATTCGGGACGCACAGGTGTAGGGATTCCTTCATTCAAGACTGCTTCCTTTGGTGTTCAGTTAAACTTTTAACTATAAGAAGATGAGATATTATATTAAATTCATATATACCGCGGTTATGGCTGGCGTATTATTTACGTCATGCAACAAGGATGTATTGGATCGCCCGCCCCTCACCTCCCAGACCGACGGCCTTTACTGGCGAAACGAAGACGATGTACGCCTGTATGCCAACGGGTTTTATATCAACTATTTTGTTGGGTATAATACTGGATTTCTTACAGACTATGCGCCTGTAAGGGGTTATACCTTTTCTGATGATCTTACTACAGCCAGTGTACAGAGTAATTTCGAAAACAGTGTTCCGGCCAGCCGTGCCCCGTCGTCGACTGCTACACTGGCTACCTTGGAAACACCTACTATGTTAACCCAGTATTCGGGGCCTACCTGGAATTTTGCCTGGGTCCGTAAATCAAACCTTTTGATCGATCGCTTACAAAATGTGGCTCAGCCGAATCTCACATCTGAGGCATTTAATCACTGGATGGCTGTTGCAAGATTTTTCAGAGGTTTTGAATACAGCCGACTGGTGAGTGTATTTGGAAATGTTCCTTATTTTGACAGGGTTGTGCCTGATGACGACCAGGCTTTTATGTATAAAGATCGCGACGACCGCGGAGTGGTAATGGACAAGGTTTATGACGACTTTAAATTTGTGTTGGCGAATATGCGCGAAAACGATGGAACGCTGTATCTGAACAAATTTACCGCAGCAGCTTTCATTTCCAGATTCATGTTATTTGAGGGTACCTACCAGCATTACCACAACCTGGATGCTGCACGCTCAAAAAAATACCTGGAGTTCGCGGTAGAGGCGGCGGAGATTGTAATGAACAGCGGAAAGTTCAATTTCACGAGGGATTTTAAATCTATATTTTCGTCAGAAAGCCTGGCAGGGCATCCGGAAGTTATCATGTACCGGGTATACGATGCAGCTCAGGGCGTAACGCATAGTGTCGGATCTTATAATAATGGTACTGAATCAAATTCAGGAAACGCCAACCTGGTGTTAATTAAATCCTTTGTTGCCAATGACGGAAAGGTATGGCAAAACTCTGGAGTAAGCGGCGCAGGCAGTTTTGCTATCGCCGACCTCGTACGTACACGTGATCCGCGTTTTGAGGCTTCATTTATTGACAGAGCGCTTGGCTCATCGTCTACCTTACTTTATGGATACAAATTTGCATCGCGTGAAGCTATCACTTATATAGGAAAAACGTATCCTCCAGCCTGGGGTAACAGTACTAATACGAGCGATGCTCCCGTTATTCGCCTGGCAGAAGTGGTATTAAACTGGATTGAAGCAAAAGCTGTGCTGGCACAATATCATGGCGCAGCTGCCATAACTCAGGCAGATATCGATAAGTCTGTCAATGCTATCAGGAGCAGACCGCTGGATGCTGCTGCCATCGCCAAAGGCGTACAGAAAACCGCGCCGCTAACGTTGACCGCTCTTCCTGACGATCCCGCCCGTGATTCTGATGTTCCTGCGCTGATCTGGGAGATCAGGCGTGAAAGACGCATGGAATTTGCATTTGAACATACCAGGCTGCTGGATCTCAAACGCTGGAAAAAGATCAGGTATATGGATTTCAGTACCAATCCTGATTATTTCCTCGGTCCCTGGGTGAACGTGAAAGCCGAGCTGCCGAGTTATCTCGTAGCGGCTAATATAGGTAAGGTCAGGGTTAAACAGCCCGACGGTACGATAATAACCTATAACGGAACTAATGCTGACGCCATGGTTGGTTTCTGGATGGTACAAAATGCTGTAAACCGTAATGCATTTACGGATGCCGTCTATGAGGCTCCGGTAGGGCAGGCTCAAATTATAGAATACCAGGAAAAAGGGTATAAACTTACCCAGACTGCCGGCTGGTGATAGATTTGCTGATAAATGTTGATTAAGTAAAAAGCGGCTGCCCCAAAAGGGCAGCTCTTTTTGTTTAATCAATATGGATTATTTATGCTAGAGATTGCTGGCTACCCAGCTTTTGTTGTAACTGGTACTATTAGCCTCATTCCAGGCCAGAAGAGCCGAGTCGAGGCCTTTTTTGAGGCATCTTACCGTTTTTAGCTTTTTGAGATCCAGCTTCCTGCCTTGTACCTGCTCCTGGTAAATCAGTTCATCTGCATTATTATAAAAGAGAACGGTGGTTTCTTTTTTTATGTTACGGTTGCTTACCAGCACCCAATAACCCTTATCGGAAAAATAAGAACTTCTGTTTTGTGCTACTGCTCCTGACAGAGGAAGTAGTAATGAGCTGATAATTATAATTGCCGCTGAGATTAATAGATTTTTCATAGTAGATTTTGTTAATTATTATCCAAATGTAGACTGTCTGAAAGCAGGATTTCAGTAAAGTAGACCAGGGGTGATCCGGAGCATTCATACTGTTACGCCGGCGGTGGCAGAGGATTTCGTCGACGATGAAGATATCTTGTCTTAATTTATAACCTGTTAAGCGAATAACCTGCTTTCTGACGGGTCTTTTGGAGCTATTATATGTGACTTTAGCTAAAACATTGTGAAATGGACTCCTTACCTTCTGATTTTTCCAAGGAATCCAGATGGCGTTAGCTCAGGCATGTCGTATTTTGGGTAGCCTGGTTTTCGTTCCAGGTTTTGCTTTGCTCGTTTATGCTGCCGCAGGCATCCTTCATCCATACGCACCGTTCTTTTTATAGTCGCTATTGATAGAATAGGCTCTTTTACGCCCGAAATGGTTGAGGCAGAACAGTACCAGGTCCCGGTGGGAAAGATGTACAGGCAGCAGCTTATGAAAACGCTTACAGCGCCTTTGCCCTGAGGCAGAAGAGGCTGTAAGCGTTATATAGCCTGAACTGGCGGCTCCTTCAGTTGTCGTCCGTGTTTGAGGCGCGGATGGCCGATATTAGCGGTGTTATCGATGCAATATGTATTAAAAATGCATTCCCTCAGTATCTTCGTCACAAACCAGGACGATATATAGTTTCTGCTACTCCGTTGCTGCACAATTGAACATCCATTTTGTGCCGAACTTATCACTGCAGCTTCCATAATAAGCGCCCCAGAACATATCCTGCAATTCCATTTCTACCGTACCGCCCTGCGACAATGCATCAAAGAGGTTTTTCGTTTCCTCCCTTGTATCGGGCTCGAGATTGATATATACGTTATTTCCCTGGCTTAGGCTGAATCCCATGGATGCAGGTGCGTCGGTTCCCATAATGACATGTCCGCCGAGAATAGGCAGCTCAATATGCATAATGAGGTTTTTGTCAGCTTCAGCAACAGGAGGCATGCCTTCCTGAGGAGGAATGTCGCCGAAGCGGGCTATCTCGCAGCTGAAGTCACCGCCGAAAACCGATTTATAGAAATTAAATGCTTCTTCCGTTTTGTTCGGAAAATTAAGATAGGTGCTCACTTTAGACATGATCTTGTTTGTTTATCTGTTAATTAGTATTTACATCACCTGCCGGTTTTAATGCGGCTGTCAGACCTGGTCCGACAAACAAATGTACTAAGCGCTAAAGTTAACGATGGGTGTTAAAAATGACTATTATGATGGTCAAACGCGACATCTATATTCTTTTCCTAATAAAAGTTATAACATTTACCGCCATACGCCCCGCTTTCATTATTCTGAGTGCTTCCGCGAAAGGACAGTTCATAATTTAAGGCCGCTTCGGTACTGTTGAAAGCTGCCCTGTTTTTATCAGATGTTACCCCGGTATCACGACTTATTCCAAGCCTTAACTTATTGTGTTGCCTGTGAGTAAAAATGTCAAAAATAACCGAGGCTACCAGCGCATTTGTCTTTAAGTCGCTGCCTCTAAGCCACAATCCGAGATTCATGCCGCCTTTTTTATATTGCATGCCGATATTATGAGAATGAATGTCTGCTTGTTTATAATAAACAACTGAAGGTATGAGCTGAGCATCTTCCATAAGGATCTGGTAGCTCAGGTTTGTATTGAACCTTACCGGTAACAGATCCTGCGCGTTTATTAATGACTGATTGGGCTTGTTCAGATGCTGGGCCGAAACACCCATCATAAAGTTGCCTTTCACTAAATTTATTCCGGCACCGGTATCAAAGTAATATCCGTTGTTTACATCTGCCATGCTGTTGCCCTGTACTATCCCCAGTTCGGCATCAAGCTGGTTCTGAAATATAAGCCTGCTGTAATCGATACTTCTTTTTGAAATTCCTGCCTGAAGACCAAAGTATAAAGTTGTGTTTCCTGAACTCACGCTATAGGAATATATGCCCGAAAAATTTGTCTTGCTTTGATTTGCGTTTCCCTCGTTGGATTTGGTCATCATCAACCCAAGGCCTCCATTGAGTTTCGGTAAAGACAGGTCTGCAGAGAAAGTATAACTGGATAAGTTAGCCTCGCCATTCCACTGACTTTTAACGATCATGTTCACGCGCAGGTCTGCGTCGAACTGGCCGTTTAAAGCCGGGTTTAAATAGTTGGGTGCATTGTAAAACTGAGAATATACGATATCCTGGGAATAACCCTTTGTAACGAACGCACAGGTAAACACAATAAAAAATATATAAATTTTTTTCATCTATCTGATCAAATAAACCGGGCCGGTTGTTTTCCGCTTGTCGCCTTCATAAGCCATTCCTTTCCACTTGGCATCGTCTATCAGCGTAGCTGAAACGCTCCAGAGATAGAGTCCGCTTGCTCCGGGTTGTCCTTTTACTGTTCCGTCCCAGCCTTCGGAAGGGGAACCCTGGTCGTCAAGTTTGTCGCTTTGCCATACCTGTTCTCCCCATTTGTTATAAACTTTAATGGAATACGTTTTAAGTCTTACTCCTTTAGGTTTGAAAATTTGCTGTTCCGGATCACTGCTTCCGGGGCTTACAGCATTGGGTATATACAGAAATCCTGCATCCACCACCGGAACATTAGGCGTGCCGCCTGCCCCTGTTACCGTAACAAGGATGTTCTGCTCTGTACTGTTCGCTCCGTCTGAAACCTTGACAATAACTTCGTAGACATTGTCCTGGTTATGATCTGCCGGACTATCAAAATCTCGCAATTCCTTAAACTTCAGAGCCCCGGTAGCCGTATCGATTTCAAAAAAACTTTTATCATATCCGCCGGAGATAGAAAAGGTTAACACGTCATTAAGGTCCTGATCTATGGCTCCTACTGTTAAAACATCGGTAACGGTTTCCGGAATCTGAATAACAGCAGGTGTAGTTATTACAGGTGTGAATTCATTGGCATTCGTTACTGTAACGAACATTTCCAGCACACTGGGGTTCAACCCGTCGGTAGCCGTAACGGTCACTTCATAAATATTGTTGCGGTCCTGATCTCCCGGATTTTCGAAATCGGGTGCCTGTTTAAATCGTAATACTCCCGTTGTTGGGTTTATTTCAAACCGGTAGTAATCAAGCCCTCCTGAAAAACTATAAGTAACGCCGTTGGGAGAATCAGTATCTGTTGCGAGTATTGTGGTCACCGGCAATGTATTCTCGATCACTTCTATAGATGCAGGGTTTGTAAATACCGGCGCAAGCTCGTCTGTATCGGTTATTGTAATCAGCAGGTTCTGCAGAGTCTGGTGTTGTCCGTCGCTGACAGCTACGGTAAGCTCATAAATATTGTCATGGTTATGATCGGCCGGGTTTTCAAAGTCGGCGCCACGGTCAAAACGCAGCGCTCCGGTGTTACCGTCAATTCTGAAAAGCGCATTGTCATTTCCACCGGCAATACTGAATAATAACTGATCTGCAAGATCCTGATCCGTTGCTGTTGCGGTAATTACATTGATCCTGTTTTCCGGGATCTGTATTAAATAAGGAGATGTAAATACCGGCGCAAATTCATTGACATCCGTTACGCTAATTGTCAGATCTTGTATGGCTGGAGTGTTTATGCCGTCAGAAACAGCAATCTGTAGTTCATATATATTATTGCGGTCCAGGTCTGCGGGGCTTTCAAAATCCGGAGCCTGCCTGAATCTCAGCGATCGTGTTGCTGCATTAATTTCAAAAAGACTCTGGTCGCTTCCACCTGTAATACTATAAGTCAGGGAATTTCCCGTATCCTGATCTGTTGCTGTCAGCACAGTAATACTTGTCGTATTTTCCGGAATCTGCATAATTGCAGCAGACGTAAATACAGGGGCAAATTCATTAACATTACTTACTGTAACCAGCAGATTTTGAGTAACGGGTGTATGTATTCCGTCAGAAACTGCAACCGTTATTTCATACACATTATCACGGTTCTGATCGGCAGGATTTTCAAAGTCAGGAGCCTGTATAAACCTGAGTAGTCCGGCAGAAGCATCGATGGTAAAAAGTGCCCTGTCATTTCCGGCAGGAATACTGAAAGATAAGATATCGCCAGGGTCCTGGTCTGTCGCTGTAACCGTAGTTACAAGGCCGGTGTTTTCTGCCATTCCCGCAGTGGCAGACGATGTAAACACCGGTGCAAATTCGTTAACATTGGTTACGGTGATAACCAGGTTTTGCGTTGTCGGCGTATTTATCCCGTCAGAAACTGCAACCGTTACTTCATAAATATTATTGCGATCCTGGTCTGCAGGATTTTCAAAGTCAGGAGCCTGTCTGAACCTCAGCATCCCTGTTGATGCATCAATTTCGAAGAGCGACTGGTCATTCCCGGCTGGGATAGTATATGTCAGATTTTCTCCTTCGGCATCGCTTGCCGTAACGTTGATAACCGGCGTAGTGTTTTCTGCCACCTGGGCAGCCGGCAGTGAACTTATAACCGGAGCCTGATTAATTGCTGTTGCCAGGGTAATATAGTTACCCTGGGGTATGTTTACTCCCGAGAAACAAAGAGTTGTTCCGCTGAGCGTTTTTCCTGTATTGATAACCTGGGCATTACTGAAGTTTCCATCATTATCGATCAGCAATGCGAAATTGCCGGCATTATAGTTTTGCACAGATTGTGCAGACAGGTCGAAACACAGATCAACCGAACCCAGGCTGCCGTCAACATCAAAGCGCCACTCCTTTGGTAAGCGCGCAATATACTGCTGCGGTATAGTTGCAGATGATGATGTTGCATTTCCGAAAGTCAGAAACTCATCGATAGTATCATTGCTTGATGGATTCGATACAGTCAGAATACTGCTTGATGCCGAATTGATAAAAACATTACATGCCGAATTTAATTTTCCTATTCCGTTTATATCATTGATATGAGGGGTAGGAAGGTTGTAGTGATAACCTGCATTGTTAAAATCAATATGATATTTAGTGCTGAGGTAAACGTTCACTTTTTCAATTTCACAATTGTCAAGTTTTCTGTTGTAAACGATAAGTTCAGCGATATCGCCATTAAAAGCATTATCATCCCCATCGTGCCCTATCGCGAAAGAAGTAAGAGCGTCATCAGGATTAGTAGAATCTGTAAATGACCTGATAGTGCGCCCGTTCAGGTAAATAGCAGAACCATTGGAGGGGCCTGAATTTGTTGATCCTGTTACATTACCATCGTAAACAGCCGTCAGCAGCTGTACCTGGTTTATAACGCCGGCATTGGCCACTCCGCTGGTACCCAGAGCAGGACCAAGCGAAACCGCTCCGTCATTAACTCCTACGCTGCCGTTCTCTGATCTGTCTTCGTGAGAAAAAAAGAACCTGTCATAATTCTGATTATCGTTTCCCCAAACTGCCTGACGTTCGGTGCCGCGGCTGCCCTGTTTATAGACTGTAAATATGGTAATGTCAGGGTTAATACGTGCCCGGATATCTAAACCGGAAACCCTGAAAGCTGTGCCCGTTGTAGTCATGACCCTGTTGAACCTGACAACCGGATTGCCGGCAATCTGGTTGGAATAGAACGTTGCCGGACGCGCTATAAAACTGTTGACAGACGATCTTACGGCATTATTTCCGTTACCAGACTTATCATACCATGTTGAAATGTCGGTATTGTCAGCAGGGTTATCAGCTATATTATTTGCATTAATGTCTGAGGCGTCAAGCCATAGTTTCAGACCTGTATTAACTCCCGCAGGCGATTGAGCTAAAGCTGTAAGCCTCAATAACAGGTAAACTGCCGTTAACAAGAGTAGTTTATTACTGTTGAAGGATATTCCTGGTAAATAAGTTGGATTTCTATATTGCCACTCTGTGTTCACAGCGTCGTTATACGGGAGCATTGGCGTTTTAGTTACCAATGTGTGTTATAACTCTAATTAATTTTTTAATATAAACAGGCTGGTACGGAATGACTGGTCAGCATGCGGCACGTTGTTGTAACAGCTTAAAATAAAAGTTATTTCTTTTTGAGCTGTTTGTTGCGGTAATAGAATAAAGAATATCAAAGCTGGAGTAATGATATGCGGATCATGGACTTTGCTGCCGATGATGATTTTGGCAGCTCCTGGTTATCTCACCCTGGTATTGAACAGCCTTGGTTTGAGGTGGAGCTGGGCAAAGAAACTGCTTCAACACGATCGTGATTACTGAAAGAAATGCCATTTTTACTTCTTATAGGCTGGAGTATTTTTCGGGCGGAATATGGTACCCTTTACTTAAAGGTTTTAAAACGGGAAAGATAAAAATTCACCGTTCTGACCGCGTATGGGGAGATAAGATACGCCTGCAAATAACTAGCTTTAAAGATCCTGCTATTGCAGAATTCGGCGTTTATAATGAAAGAAGATAATGATAAAGTTTAAGTACATTTTTTGCGTTTTACTGTTAATCCCTGCTATAACAATAAAAGCACAGAAGCAGAGCGATAAGACAGATCCTGTAGACTACGTAAATCCGCTGATGGGCACCGATTCCAAGGGAGACCTGTCTAACGGGAATACTTATCCGGCTATCGGCCTGCCCTGGGGAATGAACTTGTGGACACCGCAAACCGGGAAAAATGGCGACGGCTGGCAATACACTTACGCGGCAGATAAGATCAGGGGGCTTAAACAAACACATCAGCCTTCTCCCTGGATGAACGATTACGGTATGTTTTCAATAATGCCCCTAAGCGGGAAAGCTGTATTCGGCCAGGAAGAACGGGCGAGTTGGTTCTCGCATAAATCAGAAATAGTAAAACCCCACTATTACAGCGTTTACCTCGCCGACCACGATGTTACTGCCGAAGTAACGCCTACTGAACGCGCCGCCATGTTCAGGTTCAGTTTTGCCAGAACGGATAGCGCATTTGTAGTCATCGATGCGTTTGATCGTGCATCCGGCATAAAGATCATTCCTGAAAAGAACATGGTCGTTGGTTATTCTACCCAGTACAGCCGCGGCGACCTTAAAAATTTCAGGAATTATTTTGTTATCGTATTTGATAAACCCTTCAGTAATTATGCTGTATGGGAAGATAAAAAGAAGTTTACAGGTAAAACATCAATAGACGGTAAACATACCGGGGCAATTGTAGGCTTTTCGGTAAAGGGTAAAGCCGATAAGATACATGCAAGAGTTGCTTCTTCTTTTATCAGTGATGAGCAGGCGCTGCTGAATCTCAATGAGCTTGCACAAGACAGTTTTAATAGTATAGCCGAAAAAGGCAGGCAGGCATGGAACGAGAAACTAGGCAGGCTGGAAGCTGAGGGTGGAAATATCGACCAGCTGCGTACTTTTTATTCCTGCCTGTACCGTACGCTTTTCTTCCCGAACAAGCTGTACGAGAAAGATGCTTCCGGACAAATAGTACATTACAGCCCTTATAACGGTAAGATCCTGCCGGGTTATATGTTCGGAGGGACAGGTTTCTGGGATACCTTCCGCGCGTTGTACCCTTTTCTGAACCTCATGTATCCTTCCATTAACAAAGAAATGCAGGAGGGGCTGATCAATGATTATAAAGAGGGAGGTTTTTTGCCGGAGTGGAGCAGTCCGGGTTATGCAGATATAATGGTAGGCAATAATTCAGCGTCGGTCGTGGCCGATGCTTATATGAAAGGCCTGCGCGGGTACGACATAGAGACGCTTTACAAGGCCTTGTTACATGGTGCGAATAATGAAGGTCCGGTAAGCGCCGTGGGCCGCAAGGGTGTCGGGTATTATAATACCTTGGGTTATGTGCCCTGCGATGTTGATATCAACGAGAATGCCGCCCGCACACTGGAATATGCGTATGACGATTTTGCAATCTACCAGCTTGCCAAAGCGCTGAAAAGGCCGCAGGAAGAAATCGACCTGTATGCCCGCCGCAGTCAGAACTACCGTAAGCTGTTCGATCCTCAAACCAGGCTCATGCGCGGTAAAAATAAGGACGGATCTTTCCAGAGTCCTTTTAATCCCCTGAAGTGGGGCGATGCGTTCACTGAAGGGAACAGCTGGCATTACAGCTGGAGTGTGTTTCATGATATAAGAGGCCTGGCTGATCTGATGGGCGGTAATGAGGCTTTTACGCAGATGCTCGACTCCGTATTTAGGATGCCGCCATCTTTTGACGACACCTATTACGGAGGTGTTATTCACGAGATCCGCGAAATGCAGATCGCCAACATGGGGCAGTATGCCCATGGCAACCAACCCATACAGCATATGATCTATTTGTATAACTATGCTGGCAAACCCTGGAAAACACAGTTCTGGACCCGTGAAGTGATGAACAGGTTATACAAAGCCACACCTGACGGGTATTGCGGCGATGAAGACAATGGCCAGACTTCTGCCTGGTATGTTTTTTCTGCGCTCGGGTTTTATCCGGTTTGCCCGGCGACAGACCAGTATGTTCTGGGAGTTCCCTTATTTTCAAAGGTGACACTCCGGCTGGAAAACGGCAGGAAGTTCGAGATCAGGGCCGATGATAACAGCGATGTCAACAGGTATGTAAAAACGGCCTCTTTAAATGGTAAAAAGTATGATAAAAACTGGATCTCTCATTCCTCATTGATGAATGGAGGAAAAGTAAGCTTCAAAATGGACAAGGAGGCTAACCCGAACAGGGGAGTACTTCCGTCTTCTTATCCTTATTCTTTTTCAGATCCTGAATAAATATTAAAACATATGTTCACAAAAAATATAAAGTTCCTGTTGAGCTCTTTCCTGAAAAGAACTCTTTTGTCCTAAGTATCGATGCATTTCGATACTGTGCCTTTAATTCGCCGGGATTATTCCAGGACACTGTATACGCTTCTTCGTACCAACTGTAAAGATTGTTCTGCTCGGTGATACCTGGCAGAATGATCTTTTGAAGTTTATTGCTATCATCCGCATCGTTTCTATAGTATTAACAAATGTTACCGATACGGTGACTTTAGTTATATTGTATGTCTATTTAGAATCAATATAAATAATTGCTATATTTGATTGTTAGTACATACATATGCCCTGCATATTTACCTATTCCATAAAAGAATGATAGTTAAGGCTAAAATTGAGAAACACAGAGAATGGTTGTTTTTAGAAGAGCTGACTGATAAATACACACCAGATCACCACTTATCAGAAAAGCAGCTTACTATAAGGGATCTTTCGGTTGGGATGAATAACTACCAGATATCTACCAACGGCTTGTTTATTTTACATTCGGAGATGAAGTTTGATGAGCCTACGCGGATAATCACCGAGGTGGAAGGGGAGGCTATAGCCTGCCAGTTCGTGTTCAGTAACCAGGGCTCATCGCAGAAAGTGTTTAAGCCGGGGTCCGCACGGAGCAGGCATAACATCCGGTATATCCCGTCCTGCAAAGAATCCTACGAAGTTTCTCCAGGTATAGAATATGTTTATTTTATGGTGGTTTTATCGAAAGATTACTACCTGCACCTGGTTGATCTGAATTCTCCCATCAATGAGAAGTTTATCAGGGAGATGGAGAAAGGGATATATACATCTTTTGCGGAGAAAGATATGTTTGTAACCCCCGAGATGCGGAAATCCATAGACGACATTCGCGGCTGCCGGCAGGGGGGCGAATTGAAACGCCTGTATACTGATGCAAGGGTTCTTGAGCTGATCATGTATCAGCTGGAGCAGATCTCCAAATATGCTAACGAAGAGCGGTATGCATTCAAAGACGAAGATATAATGAAACTGGAAGAGGCACGTGAAGTACTGGAAGAACAGTTCATACAGCCGCCTACACACAAACAATTATCCAAGCTCGTATTTCTGAACGAGTTTAAACTAAGGAGCGGGTTCAAAAAATACTACGGTACTACTATCTACGACTATATTACCGGCCTCCGGATGAAAGAGGCAAAAAAACTGATCGTTGAAGACAAAAGGAATATGTATGAAGTAGGTGTGCTCGTAGGTTTCAAACACCAGGCGAGCTTTACCCACGCGTTTAAAAAGTATTACGGCATTCTTCCCAGCGAGGTCAGGGTGTTATAGTAAATATTCCCTGCTCTGTCTTTTGCTCTTTTGGGATGTTTGAATTAAAGTCCGCAGCATCCAACCTGACCTCCGTCGGAATAATCTGGGTAGCCAGGCTCTCATAATCGGTATAAACCCTGCAGTTGATGCTGAAGGCGGTAAATATATGCGAGGAAGTAAGAACTTCGGCCGGCCGGCCATCCCACCATTTTCTGCCATCTTTAAGGATCATTATACGGCTGGCGTACTGGGCTGCGAGGTTAATGTCGTGAAGCACCGTTATAACCATAAACCCCCTTTTTGCAAGTGCTGCAGCGATGGCAAGTGTTTGATGCTGGTACTGTACATCCATACAGCTTATCGGCTCGTCGAGCAGGAGCAAGGGGTTCTGGCTATCCCAGAGCTGTGCAAGCACCCGGGCAAAATGGACCCGCTGCTGTTCTCCTCCCGATAAGGTAAGCATAGATCTGTCTGCAAGGCGGCTCAGCCCGCATACATTCATAGTTTCTTCAACAGCCTGCTGATCCCGGGCAAGCGGAGTACTCCCGAACTTACCGTATCGTCCCATCATCACCACTTCCCTGACAGTGAAGGGCAGGCTGACGGTATTCTGCTGCTGCAGCATGGCTCTCTTCAGGGCAAGTTCCCGCTGATTGTATTGCCCGGGTTCTTTTCCGTCGAGGATGATCTTGCCGGATGCAGGTTGTTTTTCCCCGCAAAGCAATCTCATCAAAGTCGACTTTCCGGCACCATTGGCCCCAAGAACGGCTATCATTTCCCCGTGCCGCATAGTAAACGATATATCTTTTAACAGGTACCGTTTATTTACTTCATAACAGACAGACTCAACACTGAACATTATATATCAATTAAGCAGTTTCTTTTTATCCCGGATCAGTATATACAGGAATAAAGGCGTACCGAGCAATGCTGTGATTACGCCGATAGGTAATTCTATGGGCTGCACGATGGTACGCGAAAGCAAGTCGGCAAGGCTGAGCACAAGCGCGCCGAACAGAGCCGAGGCCGGCAGCACGAACCGGTGATCCACGCCTCCCAGCAGGCGTATGGTATGAGGCACCAGGAGCCCGACGAAGCCGATAATACCGGATACGGCAACGGAAGCCCCTACGGCCATGGTAGCGAGCAGTACCACATAAGCTTTGACCCGGCCCGGGTTTAAACCGATCATTTCTGCCTGGCTTTCTCCTATAGAAAAAACATTAAGTCCCTTACTGAGCAGGGGAAGGCAGCATACGGGGATCAGTACGAAGGGAATAAGGCAAAGCACATTTTCCCAGGTGGCCCCGCCAAGACTGCCCAGCATCCAGAAGGTTATGGTGCGTAACTGCTGCTCATCGGCCAGGTAGGTTATTAATCCCGTAAGTGCGCCGGCAAAAGCATTGATGGCAATTCCGGCGAGCAGCATAGTCGCGACATTAGAACGGCCCTCCGTTTTAGACAGGGAGTAAACCACTATCGCAGCGATTCCGGCTCCGGTAAATGCCCCCAGAGCAAGCAGGTAATAACCGGGCAGGCTGCTAAGTCCCAGAAAGACCAGGCTTTCGACTGCTATAATGGCTACCGCCATCAGTGAAGCCCCTGCCGATATCCCTATGAGTCCCGGCTCGGCGAGAGGATTTCTGAAAATGCCCTGTATGGCAGCGCCGGATATGCCCAGTGCCGCGCCCACCAGCATACCCATCACAACCCTGGGCATCCGGATCATATACATTACGCCCTCGTTAACCGGGTCGGTTTTAATTCCGCTGAACAAGCCTGCTTTTTTACCCAGTATCACCAGCACTTCGGTCAGGGGGATCTTCATCGCACCCGAACCAAGGGAAAAAGCCGCAGATAGCAGCAATCCGGCTATCAGTCCGGTAAAGATCAGTGTTTTCTTCATGTATTACCTTATAACAAAAGAACGACAGGGTGCCGCATCATTTCAGCCGCTTGTTCAGTTCCTCTATGGCATACGGAAGCCTCGAACTGAAATTGACCAGCAGCGGGCCGTCCATCGTAACTATTTTTTTATTTTTCCCCGCATTGGTAAGCCCTACACCGGGCATCTTCAGCATTTCCTCTTTTCCGCCCAGGCTTGTAAGCCCGAAATCGAACATCAGTATGATGTCGGGATTTGCTTTTACAAGAGCTTCTGTAGTATAAGGCTTAAACTCATTAAATTCCTGGATAGCGTTTTTGCCGCCGGCCAGCCTGATAACGGCATCCAGACTGCTGCCTTTACCCGCCACACTCATGGTGCCCGTGCCACGGGCGTAGATAAAAAGGACCTTTGGTATTTTACCCTGGGCTGAGCTGATCTTTTTCCTGGCCGAGTTAAGATCTGCCTCTGTTTTTTTTGCCAGCAGCTCCCCCTTTTCTTTTACACCCAGGGCTGCTGCAACCTGGCGGATAAAGGCCAGGCTACCGGCAGCAGAATATTCCTGTTTTAAAGATATTACCCTAATGCCGACGGATTTCAGATGGTTCATAACCTCCTTTGACATATCTCCCAGGGGAACAAGGACCAGGTCGGGCCGGAAGGAAACAATGCCTTCTGCCGAAACAGACCTGTTCCGGCTAACTTTTGGAAGCGTCTTTACCTGTTCGGGCGATACGCTGGTTACATCAACAGCAACTATGCCAGTGCCCATGCCGAGAGCATAAACCGTTTCTGTGAGGGCGCTGCTCAAGGTGATAATTCGTTTTGGCTGCTGTCCGTAGGCTGTAAACATCAGCATATAAAGAAGGATAGACATGCCGAATGCACGCCATCTTATGGTTTTTCTGGAAGTCATCGCTCTGTTCGTATTACGGCTACAAAACAAAGCTTTAATTGACCTAAACACAAGCTGAGGCGCAGCTCAGACTGCCGGGTTTTAATGAGCTATTTAAAAGTGCAGATGTTTGTTTTGTTTGTAAGTTTCTGTTAATCAGGTTTTTGTTTTCGATTATGTCTTTAGCTATCCATCACTCCCCCCCGAAAATTCCTCTAAAAAAATACGGATCGCACAAATCAAAATACAGATCGCACAAAAGATAATACGGATGGCACAAATCAATTTTAAAGAGTTATACAGATGTTTGCAGGGTTGTTATTTAGAATGAATAAAAATAACAGCACGTTTAACCATACTAATGAAAAGACACTGCATGATATTCATGTTAACCATACTGGCACAAATTCCTTCCACCGGCCAAACCAGGGGCGGGCTTAAAGGACTTGTTCTGGACGACCAGGGTAAAACACTTCCGGGTGCAACCGTAGGTCTGGAACCAGACCGCCATCTTATGGAAACAGATCAGCGTGGTGAATTTATATTCAGCAAAATATATACAGGGATTTATACGGTCAGCGTAAGCATGATCGGTTATAAAACGTTTACAGGCAAAATAAGCATATCTCCCGGTACGGTAACCAACCTGAAGCTTAAGCTGGAGCGGGGAGAAAGCGAACTGGATGAAGTGGTTATATCCGGAACGCGTTCGGCAACCGGCAATCTTCTGAAAGCAGAGCGGAGTGCAATGCCGCTTACCGTAATTTCCCGCCGTACCATCGAGCTGATGGGCAGCCGCAGGCTGGATGAAGTATTAAAAGAGCAGACCGGAGTTTCTATAGTCAGCAATATCGGGGGAGGCGCCCGCTCGGTAGGACTGCAGATGCAGGGATTCGGCAGCGAATATATAATGATACTGATAGACGGCCAGCCTATGGTTGGACGCAACAGCGGCAACTTCGACCTTTCACGCATCAGTGTATCCAATATTGAGCGCATTGAGATCATTAAGGGTGCGTCTTCCTGCCTGTTCGGGAGCGATGCCCTCGGCGGAGCGGTTAATATTATTACACGTCATGGTGCTACGCAGCCACAGGGGCTTGCCGCCTTCAACTATGGCAGTCTTAATATAACCGATGCCAGTCTTGAAGGCGAAACTCCTTTCTTATCACAGCGGGGTTCAGCAGGCATCTCTGCGAACTACTACCGTACCGACGGCTTCAATACCAACCCGCGTTATATCCAGTCGGGCACTACGGCGCCTCCTTATGATAATTATGCCCTGCAGGGTAGGTTCCGCTACCGGCTTTCAAAAAACAGCAGCCTGAACCTGGGAGCCCGGTATGGACTACGCAAATCCTTTATGGCGAAGGATTTCGGGCTGGGAATCATCTCCGGCGATAGCCAGGATGAGAAAGACCTGAATCTTTCAGCGAGCCTTGACCATAGTTTCCGCCCGGGGCTGCGCAGCATGAGCCGCTATTACTTCACGTATTTCAGCTCAGACCAGAGCGTAGCCTGGCAGCAGAGTAATACTGTGGTAAGCGGCGATATCTTTAAACAAAGGCTTCACCGTTTCGAGCAGCAGTTCGCTTATGCCGCAGGCCGGCAGCTTAAGCTTACCGGCGGACTTGGCGGTAGCCTCGAAACTATGAACGATGCGAGCCTCACAGATGCAGGTACATTGTCTACGTTTTTCAGCTATGTGCAGGGCGACTGGCAGCTCAGCAAAAAACTGGGAGCGATGGGCGGCTTGCGGTATGATCGTAACAATTCTTATGGGAGCAGTGTAAACCCGGGCTTCGGAATGCAATACCAGGTGAATACCCGGTTATCAATCAAGGCAGGGGCTGGTACGGGTTTTAAGGCACCCGACTTCAGAACAATGTACCTCGTGTTTTACAATCCCGCTGCCAATTACCTGGTAGTAGGGAATGAGGTCCTAGCTGAAACGCTGGAAGAACTTCAGGAGGGAGGCCAGATCAGTGAGATCAGGCAGTACCTCCTGGGTCAGCTCGGCGGTAACCTTAAAGCAGAAAGAAGCACCTCGTTTAATACGGGTATGGTATGGCAGCCCGCTTCTGCTGTCAAACTCGAAGCAGGTTTGTTTTACCATAGGCTCCGGAACCAGATCAACAGTGTGCAGGTCGCAACCGGAAGCAATAACCGAAATATATATACTTACCAGAACCTTCCCCGGGCAGTTAATAAGGGTATCGACGTTTCGCTTGTCCTTAGTCCGGTAAAAGACCTGGAAGTAAGTGCAGGTTATCAATACCTCGAAGCAAAAGATCTCAGTATACAGGACAGCATACATGCAGGCAACTGGCCTTATAACCAGAACATACACGACCCGGAAACAGGCAGTTCTTATACTCCCAAACCCTCAGATTACTGGGGCATCGAAAACAGGTCAAGACATATGTTTAACCTGCGGGCTTTCTATTTCTACCGGCCCTGGAACATTAATCTTAATATACGCGCTAACTACCGGGGTAAATATCCCTTTGGCGACCGTAACGGGAACCAGTTTATAGACCGCTACGACACTTTTGTAAGCGGATATTTTCTGGTAAACGCAGCCCTGGAAAAGAAGTTTTTTAACCAGCACCTCAGTCTCCGGCTAACGGCCGATAACCTGATGAACTATACCGATATGTTAATGCCGGGGCAGCCGGGCAGGGTTATTCTCGCCGGTATTACTTACCGCATTTACCGGGATTGATCGCAACAGAAAGAAAACATCCATATAAAATGAAAATGAGTTCAAAGAACCTGTTATTCCACCTGGTGATCCTGTTATTAGCCGGAGCCTGTAAAAAGGACGAAAATCCAGCGGCAGAACTGCAGGACGGGAAAAGTACGGTGATCCTCGATCTGGCCGGAGATACAGAAGCCGCTATGAGCGAAAATACACCGGGCAAGGTAAAACGCCCCTTTAATATCTTTCTGTTCCGGTTTAAGGATCAGAAGCAGATCTGGATAAGGAATGCCGCCGACTCGGCGAAGTATCTTAAAACCAGTGAATGGGATATTGCCTTTACAGGTCCTTATAACAGCGAGATCTATGTAAATGATAAAAGCTACCCCTATAATCCGGGATATGGGGGGGCGGCCGAAAGCGCCGTTGTGCTGCTGCATCAGGCTTATGAAAGGGTAGTGATGGCCCCTGCAGATTCAGAATTTGATAACAGTGATATCACTAAGATCGGATGGGCAGCGTCAGAAAGTTCGGGCGGATGGTTTTTCTACAGCCTGAGCAGCCATATTATGCAGGCCATACCCAACCGCACGTACGTCCTTCGCCTGCCCGACGGTAAGTATGCCAAGCTGCAGCTGCTGAACGCTTATAAAGGCAATCCACCTTCAGTAACGGATCTGAACTGGCCTGCTCCCTATTTAACCTTCAGGTATTATGTGCAGCAGGACGGGAGCAGGAATTTATCAGCGACTGACTGAGAACTATTAGTACAGAATTTAACATCATATAAAATGATAACAATACACGTTAGGCATGCCTTTAAATGGGTATTTATATTGTCGCTGTTCAGCTCCCTGAGCCCGGGCTGCTCAAAGGTGGAGGAGCCGGAAACTGAACCTGTCGAAGCCGGTTCTGCTCCCTATAATAAACTAATCACAGTTTCCAACTTCGGCGAGGCGCTGCCTGCCGGGAGCGAGCCGCTGGATAACCTGTCTCCGATCTATTTCAGCCTGGAAAACAAAACTGCCGCACCTGTCGAATACCGCAAGACGAACCGCTGGGACCTGAGTTTCAGCAGCACGTACAGAAGTTTTATGGGCGGTAACAACGGCACCGACAAGAATAACTTCGGTGCCGACGGGCCTGGTAAAGGCGGCATTCTGATCCTTGAAAAGAACTTTGATGAGGTGATTGATATTCCTGCTGACGACCTGTTTAAAAGCGGATCGGCACTTATCGGAACCGATGATGCAGGGGCCTTTGGCCAGGGGCTGGGGTATTATATATACGATTTTGACGGCCGGATCCAAGGCGACGGATCGTATGATAAACAGCATGTAGCCTATGTCTTTCAGAGCAACCGCACTATCGTGGTCAGAACCGCCAAAGGCAACTACGCTAAAATAAAGATGCTCAGCATCTATAAAGACCTCCTGGATCCCGCCACCTGGAAGCGTGATTCTCCGCACCCCTTTTTTAGTTTTCAGTATGTTCTGGCTGTCGCCGGAAGCAAAAAGTTCGAAATAAAATAGACATAGCTTATAAGATCTTCAAGTATAAAAGAATGAAAAAGTACCTCATGCCTGCATTATCAGCAGCTGCCGTTTTCCTGACAATATCCTCCTGTACAAAAACTATCGGACTGGATCCCCTGCCCGGGAATAAGATCCTGGAATATAAAGTAACTAACCTGGCAGATACTGTGCTCTACGGCATAATCGATGATACCGATAATACTATTACGGTGTATACGCCATTTTACTATGGCCTGAGTGTGATCGATCCTGAAATAAAATTGTCTGACGGAGCCACGCTCAGGG
>Ga0265780_10001629_pt1 | contig 31299 bp, 27 predicted proteins | sample P1T30metagenome_FD_192432 | JGI IMG/M metagenome (GOLD analysis project Ga0265780, IMG submission 192432) | Plant litter microbial communities from East Loma Ridge, Irvine, California - P1 T30 | ecosystem: Environmental > Terrestrial > Plant litter > Unclassified | place: USA: California... | reverse complement strand
ACTCGTGCCGGCCCTGATGTGGAGGCTGTGCCTCCACTGCCGCGCAGCGGCAAGCGGCGTTGAGTTACGTTAGTTACAGCACCTATTTACTACCCTACCGATAGTGCCGCTAGCGCGGCAGTGGAGGCCCAGCCTCCACGTCAAACCCAGGCACGAGTTACGCTACGCTAAACTCGCGCCAGTAAATAAAACTATGAATTTTAACTGGTTGATTCAAATGGCGTGGCGCGACTCGCGCCGCAGCCGCTCGCGCCTAGCCCTCTTTATGTCGAGCATCGTGCTGGGCATTGCGGCACTGGTGGGCATTAATTCCTTCGGCGACAACCTGGCGCGCAGCATCGGCGAGCAAGCACGCGAGCTGCTGGGAGCCGATTTGGTGCTCTCGTCGAGTCAGCCATTCGACCCCAAAATCGCCCCCACCCTGGCTAAGTTGGGCCGCACGCGAAGCGACGAAGCCTCGTTTGCGTCGCTGGTTTCGTTTCCGCGCACCCAGGATGTGCGGCTGGCGCAGGTGCGGGCGCTGGGCGCAGGCTTCCCCTACTACGGCGAGTGGGAAACCCAGCCCGCCGCCGCGGGCGCGCAGTTCAAAGCTGGCCAGAGCGCTGGCGCACTGGTCGATGACGTGCTGCTGGTGCAGTTCAACGCCCGCGTGGGCGACTCGGTGAAGGTGGGCACGCTCACACTGCCCATCGTGGGCCGCGTGATGAGCACGCCGGGCCAAACCGGCTTCAGCGCCGCCGTGGCTCCGAAGGTGTTCATCCCCAAAAGCCTGCTGGAGCGGACGAATCTTATCAAGCCCGGCAGCCGGGTGCAGTACCGCACCTACTATCAGTTTGCCCCCGGCACTGACGTAGCCGCTACCATCAAACCCTTGGAAGCTCGACTGGAGCAAGCCAATATTGACTCCGATACCGTAGCCAGCCGGCAGCAGCAAACCGGCCGCGCCTTCCGCGACCTTACCCGGTTTTTGAGCTTGGTGGCCTTTGTAGCGCTGCTGCTGGGCTGCGTGGGCGTGGCCAGCGCCGTGAACCTTTACGTGCAGGAAAAGCTGGCCTCGGTGGCCGTGCTGCGCTGCCTGGGCGCGAGCGGGAGGCAGGCGCTGCTCATCTACCTCATCCAAACCTCGGGGCTCGGGCTGCTGGGCGCCATCATCGGGGCGGGCCTGGGCGCGGTGGTGCAGCTGGTGCTGCCCAAGGTGCTGGGCAGCTTTTTGCCCGTGGCGGTGAGCGTGGCGGTGTCGCCGAGCGCGGTGGCCATCGGGCTCGTGACGGGGCTGGCGATGGCGGTGCTTTTCGCGCTGCTGCCGCTGCTGAGCATCCGGCGGGTGTCGCCGCTGCGGGTGCTGCGCGCCTCGTTTGACGAGGACACGACTGCGCCCGACCCGCTGCGCGGGCTGGTGCTGGCCGTGGTGCTGCTCTTCATCGTGGCCTTCGCCTACGCCCAAACCCACGAGTGGAAGCAGGCGCTGGGCTTCGCGGCCGGGCTGCTGGTGGCGCTGGGGGCGCTGGCCGGGCTGGGCCTGGGGCTGCGCCAGTTGCTGCGCCGCTACTTCCCGGTGGGCTGGAGTTACGTGGCGCGCCAGGGATTGGCTAATTTATTCCGGCCCCAAAACCAGACCGTTACGCTCATTATCTCGCTGGGGCTGGGCACGTTTTTGCTGGCCACGCTTTTCCTCACCCAAGCCCTGCTGCTGAGCCGGGTGCAGCTGTCGGCCAGCGGCAAGCAGCCTAATCTGGTGCTATTCGACATCCAGACCGAGCAGCAAAAAGGCGTCGAGCAGCTGCTCCAAAAGCAAGGCATTCCCATCATGCAGCGCGTGCCCATCGTGACCATGCGGCTCTCGGCTATCAACCGGCGCACCGTGGGGCAGCTGCGCAAAGACACCGCAAATGGCATCCCGCGCTTCGCCCTCACCCGCGAGTACCGCGTCACGTACCGCGACACGCTTAGCAGCAGCGAAAAGCTAACCGCCGGCACCCCGCCCCGCCCCGCCGTGGCCGGCGGCCTGCCCCGCGTATCGGTCGATGGCGACTACTTCAAGCGCGTCAAGCTCAAGCTCGGCGACACGCTGACCTTCAACGTGCAAGGCGCGCCGCTGAGCGCCGTAGTCGGCGGCACCCGCGACGTGGATTGGGCGCGGGTGCAAACCAATTTTCTGGTCGTCTTCCCCACCGGCGTGCTCGAGCCAGCGCCGCAGTTCCACGTCATCCTCACCCGCGTCACCGGCAACCAGCAGCTCGCTGCCGCCCAGCGGGCGCTGGTGCGCGACTTCCCCAACGTATCGGCTATCGACCTGGGCCTAGTGCTACAAACGGTCGATGAAATCCTGAGCAAAATCTCGTTTGTCATCCGCTTCATGGCGGGTTTCAGCATCCTCACCGGGCTGCTGGTGCTTGCCAGCTCGGTGCTCATCAGCCGCTACCAGCGCACCCGCGAAAGCGTGCTGCTGCGCACCCTGGGCGCCAGCCGCAACCAGATTCTGCGCATCACGGTGCTCGAATACGCTCTTTTGGGCACCCTAGCCGCGCTGGCTGGCGTGCTGCTGGCCGCCCTGGCCGCCTGGGCACTGGCCTTTTGGGTCTTCGAAACACCCTTTTTGGGCAGTAGCCTCCTGTGGCTGCCGGCCCTGGTGGCGCTGGTGGCCGGCCTCACGGCACTCATCGGCGGCCTCAATAGTCGCTCGGTGCTGAGCCAGCCGCCGCTGGCAGTGCTGCGGGCGGAGGGATAATATTTTAGGCATGTAAAATGGCTACTTATAGGATACATATCCTATAAGTAGCCATTTTACATTTTTAAGGGTCAGACTTTGCGGCTTACTACGATGCCGAATACGTCTTTGCAAGTCGGCTTCTGCAATAGAATCATGAAGGTGTATATTGCCAACAATTACTCACTTCCAAGCCACAAATACATGATTAACAAATTATTAACTACAGCAGCTTTAGTAGCTTTTACTTCTAGCGCAGCTTATAGTCAGGATACCTTGGATACTGAGAGATACAAGGGCGCCGAGCTATTCACGGTAAAAAAAGGCTATGACGTTCAACAAAGATTACAAGAGATTGAAGCTATAAAGGGAAAAGAAGTAACGGTCTATGAAGTATCAGGAAAGCAGAATAAAATAAAACTTACTTACACTGGAATTGCAGATGTGGCTAAGGTTGGAACTGACAAAGGCAGAGCAACGCTAATAACAGTTGTAACTAAAGATGACAAAGGTAGAATGGGAGCTTATTTCCCATTAACTAATAGAAGCGACTACAGAATCTATTTAACCGAGAAAATGAAATAGACTTCATTCTTGTGTTACAAATTATAGATATTAACACGCTCATCACAGTTGCCCGGATATCTTGGGCGGGCAACCATTATTTACGGGCACCTGAGTATTGGTAGAATATTAATTTAATACTCAAATAGAATTCCATGAATAAACGCTTTGGTCACGCGGCACTTGCCACACTACTTATACTAGCTTTCAGCCTCGTAACCAGCACCTCGAACAGAATAGCGGCCCAAGCGCTGACCATTCACAATGACGTGTTTTGGGATACCAAGGATGGGCAGCCTATCTACAGCCAAGGAGGCGGAATATTTAAATTTACCGACCCAGCCACCGGAATAAAGAAGTATTACTGGTATGGGGTTCGTTACCGCGAAGCCGATACCTACCGGCAGAATCCGGCCGTAACGCTGGGGACCTCTACTTTTGAAACTGTCACCTGCTATAGCTCGACCGATTTAGTTAATTGGGCATTTGAGGGCAACGTGCTCACGACAGAAGAACTACGCAAACACGGTGGCGACAAGCAATGGGTGGGCCGCCTGGGAGTAGCTTACTTACCGGAGTTGCGCAAATACGTCATGGTAGTGCAGCATGGCAAAGAAGTTCTTTTTACTACCGCTGATACGCCCACGGGACAATTTGCCTGGCACCAGCAAATTAGTATGCAGGACATGATTGGCACCACCAATACGGGCGACCAAACGGTATTCACCGATGAAGACAGCGGCAAGTCTTACTTGATTTATTCGTACGGTAATGGGCGCAATAAACTATACGTTTCCGAAATAGGCGTAAAGGACGGAAAAGCTAATTTATTGGATTGCAAACAGGTATTTGCGGGCGAGAGCCGGGAAGGTAATTGCATGTTTAAGTATCGGGGCAAGTATTATATGTGTGCCTCGAATATTTACGGGTGGGATTCTTCGCTGGCGTATTACCTGGTAGCCGATGATATCAGGGGGCCTTACACCCCGGAGAAAAGCATGGCCGTGCTCAATGGCTGCGCCGATGATTATGCCCACGTGACCCAAACGGGCTTTTTCTGCGCGGTAAAAGGCAGCAAGCAGGAAACCATCGTGTACTGCGGCGACCGCTGGGCCAATTTTGCCGGCAACGGCTTGGGGTATAATCATTGGGTTCCGCTCTCCTTCACGGGGGCTACGCCTTACTTTAACTCGCTCAGCGCCTGGCAGCTCGATGCCAAAACGGGAGAATGGGGCGTGGCACCCGCTAACAACTACGCCAAAAACGGCAGTTTTGAGGCCGACCGCCGCCCCGTCCCAACCCCGGTAAAACCCCTCCAGCTCCAGCTGACGGGCTGGACTACGACCGTAATCGCCGGCACGGCCCTCAGCCTCGACGCCACCAATTCGCCTTTTCTAAACCACGAGAATAGCGAAAGCGATAGAGAAGTGGTTATCGGGGAAAAGAGCTTATGCCTGAGCGACAAGGTGGCTTTTAAGCGGCGGGTAGCCCAAACGCTCGCTTCGTCGCCGTTTGTGCCGCTGCCCGATGGCGACTACACCTTCACCGCCCGCGTGAAGAACAGCGGCGGTTTTACCCGCCTCGAATTGTACGGCGCCAGCAATGGCAAGGTCTTCACGCACCGCATCAAAGCCGAAAACGCCCAATGGCAAACCGTTCGGCTTGAGCACATAAAGATTAGAAAAGGCAAAGCCGAGATTGGGTTTATGGCCGAAGGCAGCGCCAACGCTTTTTGCTACGTGGATGATGTCATGCTGCTAAAGAGTAAGTGAGCCCGGCGGGCAGCCCAAGGCTGTTAAAGGCAGTTTCAATAGTCCATCTCCCCGTTTCTATATTGCACAAACATCAATTAAACTGCTTTTAGCTACGGCAAACGGAATTATGGAGAAGCACGCGGTAAACCCCGGCAATTGGCAAGACAACTTCGGCTTTTCGCAGGCAGTGGCGGTAACCGGCAACTCGCAAACACTGTTCTGTGCCGGGCAGGCGTCCATCGGCGACGAAGGCCAGCCGCTGCACGCCGGCGATATGGCGGCCCAGCTCACCCTCGCCCTTGCCAACCTCGGGGCCGTGCTGGACAAAGGCGCCTACGATTGGACGAATATCGTGCGCTTGCTGGTCTACACCACCGACTTCGACAGCCTGATGCAGCAGTACGACCTGTTTGAGGCGCGCTTGGCGCATATTACGCCCAAGCCAACCATCACTATTTTGGGTGTGAACCGGCTGGTTTTTCCAGAGCTGCTGGTCGAAATCGAGGCCACGGCGGTGAAATAGCTACCCCAGCGGCGACGCAACCAAGTGGCTCTCGGCGCTACACGCTATGCCGGGGCTGCCTTTGCACCCCGTCGTCAGCGCCGGGCACTAGTATTTTAGGGCCTAAATCCGTTGTTTTTAGCGCCTGCGTGATGCCGACTATCGCTCTTCCCTCCAAGCCCCACTACCCCATTCTGGATGGGCTGCGGGGTGTAGCCGCCTTGCTGGTAGTGGCTTTTCACTTGTTTGAGGCGCACGCTACCAGCCATTTAGACCAGGTTATCAACCACGGCTACTTGGCAGTTGATTTTTTCTTTTTGCTGTCGGGCTTCGTTATCGGCTACGCCTACGACGACCGATGGAGCCAGATGACGCTGGGCAATTTTTTCACGCGCCGGCTGGTCCGGCTCCAGCCCATGGTGGTAATGGGCACGGTGATTGGCGCGTCGCTTTTCTACTTCCAGGCTTCTCCCCTGTTCCCACCCATCAGCACTACGCCGGGCTGGATGGTGCTGCTGCTAATAGTACTAGGCAGCCTAATGGTACCCATTCCACCCACGCTGGATGTGCGGGGCTGGAACGAAACCTACCCGCTAAACGGCCCGGCCTGGTCGCTATTCTTTGAGTATCTCGTCAATATTCTCTACGCGCTGGTCGTCCGCAAATTTCCCAATTGGGCGCTTGGAATATTGGTCTTTTTGGCGGCGGTGGCCTTGGTTCACCTGGGCGTTACCAGCCCCCAGGGCGACGTTATCGGGGGCTGGTCGCTCGATGCCACGCAGCTGCACATTGGCTTTAGCCGGGTGATGTACCCCTTTTTTGCCGGCCTGCTGCTGTTTCGCGTGGCCCGGTTGCGGCAGGTCCGCAATGCTTTTCTGTGGTGCAGCCTGCTGGTAATAGCCGCCCTGGCCATGCCCCGCGTCGGCGGCAGCGAACACCTGTGGCTGAATGGCTTATACGATTCACTGAGCATCATTTTCGTTTTTCCGCTCATCATCTTCCTGGCAGCCAGCGGCGAGCTAACCGCCGCGTATGAGAAGAAAATATGCCGCTTTTTGGGCGACATTTCTTATCCAATTTACATCACACACTACCCCTTCATCTATCTCTACACGGCCTGGGTGCACGACAAAAAGATACCGGCTGGCTGGGGTTTCCCAGTGGCCGCAGCGGTCTTTTTGGTAGCCGTGCTCGTGGCGTATGCGTGCTTGAAATGGTATGATGAGCCCATTCGGCGACGGCTTGCCAAGGCATTGCTACCTACTACCCGCCAGCCACTTGCAGCAAGCTAACGTACCGTGGACCCTGCGGGTCCGCACGTAGGCTGGGCTAATATATAGTATCGAATAGCCTGGCGCTAGGCTGTTCGTTCAACCTATACGCGGGCCCACAGGGTCCACGGTACTTGGGGGTGGCCCCGGCCGCCGCTGCCTACGCGCTGGGCTGGGCTTACTTTTGCGCCCATGTTTGCCCCTTCCCCGCTTACCGAGCTATTCGAGAAATTTACGAACCTGCACGTGCTCATCGTGGGCGACGTCATGGTCGATGCCTACGTGTGGGGCCGCGCCACCCGCCTCTCGCCCGAAGCGCCCGTGCCCGTCGTCAATGTTGAGCGCACCGAGCAGCGCCTCGGCGGAGCCGCCAATGTGGCCCTCAATGTGCAAGCCCTCGGGGCTACGCCGCTGCTGTGCTCGGTAGTGGGCGACGACCAGGGCGGCGACCAGCTGCTGCACCTGCTGCACCGCCACCACCTGCCCGCCGATGGCATCATCCGCAGCGCGCACCGCCCCACTACGTTCAAACAGCGCATTTTGGCCCAGGGCCAACAGCTTCTGCGCATTGACTCAGAGGTCGAAACCAACCTCAATACTGACGAGGCCGCCCAGCTTCTGGCCGCCTACGACGACCTACTGCCCCGCGCCGACGTGGTTATTTTTGAGGACTACGACAAGGGCGTGCTCAGCGAAAGCATCATCAGCCAGTGCATCGCCCGCGCCCGCGAGCGCGGCATTCCCACGGTAGTTGACCCCAAAAAGAAGAACTTCCTGGCCTACCGCCACTGCACGCTTTTCAAGCCCAATCTGAAAGAATTGCGCGAGGGCCTGAAACTAGAATTTGGCACGCCCGACGTAGACCGCCCCGGTTTCGAGGCCGCCGTGGCCCGCCTGCGCGAGGTCCTTACACCCGAAATCGTGCTGGTCACGCTCTCCGAGCACGGCGTTTTTGCCCAGCAGGGCGAGGCCAAAACCTACCTGCCGGCCCACCTGCGCACCATTTCCGACGTGTCGGGCGCGGGCGATACGGTTATCAGCATTGCGGCGTGCTGCGTGGCGCTGCGCCAGCCGGCCGCCTTCACGGCCGCGCTCGCCAACCTCGGCGGCGGCCTGGTGTGCGAGCAAGTGGGCGTGGTGCCCATCGAGAAGCCATTGCTACTGGCCGAGGCTGAAGCGGCTGAGCTTGGTGTAGCGTAAGCTTCAGCTTGCGAGCGAGCGCAGCGAGCAGCGGCATTAGCGGACGTTTGCCAACGTGGATGCTCGCTACGCTCGCTCGCAAGCTGAAGCTTACGCTACACTCCGCACTACCCGCGCCGGGTTGCCCACGGCCAGCGAGTAGGCCGGTATGTCCTTCGTCACCACTGTACCCGCCCCAATTACACAGCCCTCTCCGATGGTCACGCCGGGGCACACAATGGCCCCGCCCCCAAACCAACAATCGTCGCCGATAGTGATGGGCTTGGCAAACTCCAGGGTGCGGCGCACCACGGCATTGAGCGGGTGGGTGGCAGCGTAGAGCTGCACGCCGGGGCCAAACAACACGTTGGAGCCGATAGTGACGCGGGCGCAGTCGAGTACCACGCAGTTCACGTTGAAATAGACGTTGTCGCCGCAGTGAATATGGTGGCCGTAGTCGCAGTGAAAGGGCGGCTCTACCCACAGGTTTTTACCGCCGTGCGGCAGCAGTTCGGCTAGGATGCCACGAGCCGCGTCGCCCACCACATACTCCGTCACGTTGAGGCGGTGCAGCAGGTGCTTGGCACGCGTGCGGGCAGCTACCAGCGCGGAGTCGAAGGCGGCGTAGAGCTCGCCGGCCAGCATTTTTTCTTCTTCGCTACGCATACAAAAGCTTGTTTAGGCGTGCGTTACCGCACTTAGCACCCACAAAAAGCCCAACATAATAATTGGGCTCAGGATGATGGCCGCCATGCCCGTGGCAATGAGCACAACCGTTTCGGAGCGAAATACGCGCCGAAACAGCCGCCGAAACAGAAAGAACAGCAGCCCAGACACGACCAGCGACAGGGCATAAAACCCCCAGGAAGACGAGACAATTTCCATTGGACCTAGGCTTTCTTAAGAAATTCAGTTTTCAGCACCATGGTGCTGCCACCGGCCCGGCCCTCCACCTCGGCGGGCGAATTGGTGAGGCGGATATTCTTGACCACCGTACCGCGCTTGAGCGTCTGCGATGAGCCTTTTACCTTGAGGTCTTTGATGAGGGTGACCGAATCGCCTTCGGCGAGCAGGTTGCCGTTGCTGTCTTTTACGTCCATGTTGGAGGTGTCAGTTTAGAATCAAAGCCAAGAGTCTGGTGACCAGAAATGACTTTTATAATCTGGCCAAGCCCGATGAATTGCTTCTATCAGGCGCTTGCTGCCTGCTGTTACGGAGTCCTCGTGCGAGAAATAAAGCAAAAATTGAAATGACACGTCGGTGTACATATGTTCGAGCCCATTGTAGCCGAATACGCATTTCTCTAATTCAGTAAATGCTACCGCGCCTCCCTCTACAATTTCATATGCAGTAGATATGCCGAACGTCTCCTCAAGCAGTCGGTTGATGGCATTGTTATCAAAACATTCAGCGAAAGCCTCCGAATCATAGATTTCTAATTCTTCTGAATTATCAGCAGGGGCGGTAATAGGGACCCAACCAAAAGGCAGGTCACAATTCCAGCGTGCGTTCAATTCAAGCAGTACTAAATCTTCAGACATTAATACTTGAGTTTGCAGTACTGAACGAGAACTACCCGCGCCAGGCCTTCACCGTTTCCACGAATACCTTCACGTTATCGGGGTTGGTATCGGGGTACACGCCGTGGCCGAGGTTGGCGATGTGCGGGCCGCCGGCAAACTGGGTAAGCATGGCTTCGGTGGCGGCTTTTACCTGGGTAGGAGTGCCGTAGAGGGCGCAGGGGTCGAGGTTGCCTTGTAGGGTTTTGCCGGGGGCTTGCTGGCGCACTTGCTGCGGCGACTGGTTCCAGTCGAGGCCGATGGTGCGGCAGGGCGATTTGGCAAAGTCCTCCACGGCCCACCATGCGCCCTTGGCAAACACCGTAACGGGCACCAGCGGGGCCAGCGCCGCGCTAATCCGGTTGATGTAGGCGGTCGAAAACTCGGCGTAGTGCGCGGGCGGCAAAATGCCGGCCCACGAGTCGAACACCTGCACGAGGTCGGCTCCGGCCGCCACCTGCGCTTGCAGGTAAGCGATAGTCGTAACCGTGATTTTCTCCAGTAGCTGGTGCGCCAGCGCGGGCTCTTGGTACAGCATCCGGCGGGCTTTGCTGAAGGTTTTGGAGCCGTGGCCCTCCACCATGTAGGCCAGAATCGTCCAGGGGGCACCCGCGAAGCCGATGAGCGGTACGCGGCCATTCAACTCTTTTTTGGTGATGCGCAAGGCTTCGAGTACGTAGCCGAGATGCTCGTGCGGGTCGGCCACGCGCAGCTTTTCCACGTCGGCGGCATTCTTCACCACCTCGGGGAAAAGCGGGCCTTTGGCCTCAATCATCTCGTAGGTGAGGCCCATTGCCTCGGGCACCACCAGGATATCAGAGAAGATGATGGCCGCGTCTACATCGAGCGCATCGACGGGCTGAATGGTAACTTCGGCAGCCAGGGCCGGAGTTTCGACCAGCTCTTTGAAGCCCGAAAGGCGGCCACGCAGGGCACGGTATTGGGGCAGGATGCGGCCGGCCTGGCGCATGAGCCACACGGGCGTGCGCTCGGTGGTTTCGCCTTGGGCGGCGCGGAGGAGAATATCGTTTTGTAGCATAGAGTGGCCGCAAAAGTACGGCCGCCCCGCCGCCTACTTCGTGAGGCCCGGAAATAAGGCACCCACGGCCGTGGCGAAAAAGTTGACGCCAATGGCCAGCGTAATAAAGCCCATGATGCGCGCTAGCGCCGCCATGCCCGGCCGCCCCAGCAGCCGCGTGAGCCGCAGCGACGACAGCAACACGATAAAACTGGCCAGCGCCACCAGCCCAAAACCCAGCAACGTCATGCCCTTGTCGTAATAAGTCGGCCGGATGAGGCCGATGCAAATAGCCATCGAGCCCGGCCCCGACAACATGGGCATGGCCAGCGGGGTGAAGCTAATATCGTCTTTGTGCGTGCTTTCTTCCAGCGTGGCGGGGCCTACGCGGTCGCGGTTGGCGCCGGGCGTGAGCAGGTCGAAAGCCGAGCGCATGAGCAAAATGCCGCCCGCAATGCGCAGGTGCTGAATGCTGATACCAAAGAAGTTAAGAATATACTGCCCGCCCACGTAGGCCACGCTCAAAATAGCCACCATATACAGGCAGGCCCGTAGCGCCGTTTGGCGGCGGGCGGCGGGGCTGTCGTCGCTGGTGAGCGTCAGGAAAACGGGCATCGCCCCGAAGGGATTGACCACCGAGAAGATGGTAGTGAAGGTGGCAATCAGGACTTCCATACCACAAAGGTAGTCGGGTGCCAGCGGGTGCGGGTAGCGAGGCAACACGCTTAAAAGCGCGTCCGTTAGATAGTCCCGCTGCGTTGCGGCCCGGCCGGCCTTAGCAGCGCCGCTCACTTTACCTTTGCTTGCGTGTCTGGTCTTTATCTTTTTCTTCGCGGCTTTGGGCTGCTTTTGGCCGCCGTGGGGCTGGTGGCTACCCTACTGCCACTGCTGCGCAAAACGGCGTGGTGGATACGGGTGTGCGATTTTCCGCGCCTCCAGATAGTAGCCGGGCTACTGCTGAGTCTACCGCTGCTGCAAGCGCCGGGGTCGCTCTTTACCGGCCTGCCGCCCTACCTGCCCACGGTGCTGGTGCTGGCGGCCGTGGCCTACCAGCTCACTCGCATTTGGCCCTATACGCCGCTGCACCGCCGGCAGGTGCACAATGCCGAGCGCCCGGCCTCCGACACCGACAACCACCTCAGCCTGCTGGTAACCAACGTGCTGATGTATAATCGTGACGCCTCGCGCTGCCTGGGCGTCATTAGGCAGTATAACCCCGACATCGTGCTGGCCGTCGAAACCGACGGCTGGTGGCTGAGCCAGCTGGCGCTGCTGGGCGAGGCCTACCCGCACACCTGCCACGCGCCGCTGCCCAATACCTACGGCATGCTGGTTTTTTCGCGGCTGCCGCTGCGCGAAAAGGAAATTCAATTTATTCTCGACCCTGGCATTCCGTCGTTTCACGGGCGGGTCGAGCTACCGAATGGCGTGTTGGTGGCCCTGCATTTTGTGCATCCCAAGCCGCCGGCCCCCAAAGAGTCGAAAACCAGCACCCGCCGCGATGCCGAGCTGCTGCTGGTAGGCCGCGCCATTCAGCACCACGACGGGCCCACCATCGTGGCCGGCGACCTCAACGACGTGGCGTGGTCACATACTTCGGAGCTATTTCGGCGGCTGGCGCGCCTCCTGGACCCGCGCGTGGGCCGGGGCCTGCTGCCCACCTTTCATGCCGATTATAAGCTGTTGCGCTGGCCCCTCGACCACGTGTTTCACTCGGCGCACTTCCGCTTGCAGCAGCTCGAACGGCTGCCTCACATCGGCTCCGACCACTACCCCATATACATCCGCCTCAGCTACGAGCCCCAGGGCTGGCAAGCGCAGGAAGCCGAGCTGGAAGCGCCCGACGCCGAAGACCGCATCGAAGCCAGAGAGAAGATTCAGGAAGCTGCCACCGAAGAAGCGTCCTCCTGACCTTCCCCAGCCCGCTTTTTGGGCCCGCGCCCGCCCAATAAAAAAACCCGGCCAGCCGAATAATTCGGCAGACCGGGCAAGCAGAAGGAGGGGGATATAGTAAAAGAAATAAAAGCTTAGTTGGTGCCCACCAGCGCATTAGCGGGCAGTGCGTTGGCCTGGGTATCGGGCTGGTAGGCCAGAGAAGCACGGCTAACCGGGCTGCTGAGGCGGCCTTTGGGCGCGCGCAGCAAGGGCCGGATTTGCAGGGTAATGCGCTGGCGGTGCGGGTCGCCAAAGCCGAGCGCGAAGTTGCGCAGGGCAGGCATCGCATCTTCGCCCAAGTACTTGTAGGTATTAAATTCAAACGCCACGGGCACGCGCACCGAGTCGCCGGCGGGCAGCTGCAACGGGGCTACTAGGCGGCTTTTGCCTAGCGGGCGGCCATCGACGAGCACGGTATAATCGAAGCCCGCCATAACCGCCTTGGTAGGATTGGGATTGTAGGCACTTACCTGCACCCGAATGCGCAGCGGCAGCTGCTGGTTGACATAGCCCGCGATAACCTGGTTGCGGCGGGCCAGGTCCATGTCGGCAGGCGTATTGAAAGGCAGTACGTTGAGGCCGTTGAGCGAGGCTTCCTCGATAACCTGCACCCGGAATTTGGGCTCCTGAGCTACCGCCAACGCGGGCCGGGTTTCGCGTATGGTGCAGCTGGCAGTAGTCGCCAGCAGCCCGACCAGCAAGGGAGCGTAGCAAGACAGAAACCGGGTAGCCTTTTTCATTAAAATAGCCAGCGGGCATTGGTGCTCAGCGCTAAACTGATGCAAACCAACTAGCCAACGCTGGCCATTACCGGGCTATTTAGCCGAACCGCAGACTAAGCCCGCCGAACAGCATTTTTGGCGAGCTTAAGAAAATCCGGCCCCTCCCTATTCTGAGGGCCGTATTTTGGCCATCGCCACCACCCTAAGGGCGTAGCGCAAATACCGGCGAGGCTATTTGGCTGGCACGGCTAACGCGGCCCCGGCTCGAACGCAACAGCGGCCGCACGACCAGCGTGATGCGCCGCCGCTGCGGGTCGCCGAAACCCAGCGCAAAGTTGCGCAGGGCAGGCATGGCATCTTCACCCAAGTAGCTGTAGGTATTAAACTCGAAGGCGACAGGCAGGCGCACCGAGTCGCCAGCCGGCAGCTGCAAGTCAGTTAGCTGGCGGTTTTTGCCCAGCGGGCGGCCATCTATATAAACGGTGTAGTCGATACCCGCAATGCCAACCGGCTCCAGGCCAGGGTTATACACATTGAGCTGCACGCGGGCGCGCAGGGGCAACTGCTTGTTCACGTAGCCCGAGATAATCTGGTTGCGGCGGGCCAGGTCCATGTCGGCGGGTACGCGCAGGGGCAGCACATCAAGGCCGTTGAGCGAGGCTTCTTCCACGGCGCGCACCCGAATCTCGGGGCCCCGGCTGGGGCCGCCTTCCTGGCGGGGCTCGCGCAGGGTGCAGCTAGCAAAAAAGACCAGCGCCAGCAAGCCGGACGCCCGAAACAGTGCAGAAAACGAATTCATCGAAAAGACTTACGTAGCCAATCGGCCGGCAGATTCAGCTCCAACGCAGCAACATGCTACTCAGTATGCTTATTGTGCAATGTGCCTGCCGCAGAGCTGATTACGCTAGTAATCCACTCCCCATTTATCGGTACCAGGTACTTGTTACTCATCAGCGAGCTAAGAGCCCCGTTATTCTCAATAATTATACCAACCCCCAAATCTCAGCGCTATCCAGCCCACCAAGCTTACCGCGCCCAGCACCAGAATGCGCAGGCCGTGGGCCCGGTCGGTAGCACTATAGGCATACACGCGCCGCCCATCGGGCAACTGTTTGCGGTGGAAATAGAGCTGATAGCCAATCATCAACCCAAACAAACCGCCGAGCAGCGCCGAAAGGTAGCCGCCCGCCACCCAGACTCGGTGGTCTTTATCGGGCTGGGCCAGCTCAGCCACGCGGTGCTGCCGCAGTAGCCGCAGCGTATCGGGCGAAATATCGCGCCCTCGCTGCCGCAGCAGCTGCGTGGCGAGCGTCACGTCGAGGGCGCTCCACTCGTCGGGCTTCATCACAATGTCAAACAGCTCTTCGTCGCTGAACTTGAACAAGTAATGCTCGGAACTCACCTGACTGAGCGCGTTCGCATTAAGCGCTTTCAGCACGTGGCTACCCCGCTCAAAGTCGGTCAGCCGCAACTTCACGATAAACTTGCTGATGAGCCGATTATTAGCAAAAGAAGGGTCGAAAGCCAGCTGCCCATTATCAACCGAAGTGCGGTAGTCAATGCCTTGCTTCATCAGGGCTGCCAGCAGCGATTGCGCGGCTTCGGCCGAGGCATAGGTTTGAAACTCCCGAAAATCGGAGCTGGCCCAAGCCAATACATCTTCTTCTGCACCGGTCACATAGGGCTGGTCGAGCTGGTCGAAATACTCGTTATCATCGCCCTGCACGCGGGCGCCGAGCACCTGAGCGATAGCCAGCATTTTGCCCAGCGTTTCCTCATCAGGGTTTTCTACTGTCACCCGGTCCTGCTCGTGGCCAAACCATACGTACTCACCTTTCAGGCCAGCATCCGAATGCTTGAGCCAAGCCGCCAGCCCTTCCATCTGGCTATCGTAGGCCCGACCAACCGCATCAGTCTGACCATATTCAGGGTCAACGCTGTAATCGTTGAGCGCCATTTCAGGGTCACTGGCTACATAGTCCAGCCACTCGCCTCGCGAGATAGCCGCCGCGTCTTCCCCATCATTCCAGCCCTTCGCCTTCCGCGTGATATGTAAGTAGTAACTCATCCGTAAAACCAGTAAAACAGCACAAAATAAACGCAAAAAGGCCGGAAGCTCACGCCCCCGGCCTTCTCAACAGTAGAATCAAAACGGCTGGCTAGCCAGGGGCTTTAGCCCCGTATCCGTTAAATCCTAAAAATCCGCTTGAATCTGCGGTCTATTTGCCGTCTACTTCTTCATAATCCACATCGGTTACGTGGTCACCGGCAGGCTGGCCCTGGCCACCGCCTTGCCCATCGGCACCGCCGAAGCCTTCAGCGCCGGGCTGGCCACCCTGGGCACCAGCCGCCGCGTACATTTCCTGCGAAGCCGTTTCCCAAGCCTTGTTCAGCGCGGCTACACCAGCGTCGATGCCGTTGATGTCCTTGCTTTCGTGGGCTTTCTTGAGGTCGGCGAGAGCCGTTTCAACAGCGGTTTTGTTGCCGCCGCTCAGCTTGTCACCAAATTCCTTGAGCTGCTTCTCGGTCTGGAAAATCAGCGAGTCAGCCTGGTTGATTTTGGTGATGCGCTCCGTCTCAGCTTTGTCGGCTTCGGCGTTGGCAGCAGCTTCGTTGCGCATACGCTCGATGTCGGCATCGGACAGGCCCGAGCTAGCTTCGATGCGGATTTTCTGCTCTTTGCCAGTGCCTTTGTCCTTGGCCGTTACGTTGAGGATACCGTTGGCGTCGATGTCGAAAATTACCTCAATTTGCGGTACGCCGCGGGGTGCGGGCGGAATGCTGTCGAGGTGAAATTTACCGATGGTGCGGTTTTGCGAAGCCAGCGGACGCTCGCCTTGCAACACGTGGATTTCTACCGAAGGCTGCGAGTCCGAAGCCGTCGAGAAGGTTTCCGATTTCTTGGTCGGAATCGTGGTGTTCGACTCGATGAGCTTGGTCATCACGCCGCCCATCGTTTCGATGCCCAGCGAAAGCGGGGTTACGTCGAGCAGCAGCACATCTTTCACCTCGCCGGTGAGTACACCGCCTTGGATAGCCGCACCGATAGCCACTACTTCGTCGGGGTTCACGCCTTTCGAAGGCTTTTTGCCGAAGAACTTCTCAACCTCTTCCTGAATGCGCGGAATGCGGGTCGAGCCACCCACCAAAATCACTTCGTCGATTTGCGAAGCGCTCAGGCCGGCGTCTTGCAACGCCTTTTTGCAGGGCTCCATCGAGCGGCGCACGAGTTCGTCGCTGAGTTGCTCGAATTTCGAGCGGCTCAGCTTTACGACCAAGTGCTTGGGGCCGCTGGCCGTAGCCGTGATGTAGGGCAGGTTTATTTCGGTTTCGTTGCCGCTCGAAAGCTCGATTTTGGCTTTCTCAGCAGCTTCTTTCAGGCGCTGGAGGGCCAGTGGGTCTTTGCGCAGGTCGAGGCCTTCGTTATCGCTGGCAAACTGGTCGGCCAGGAAGTTGATGATAACCTGGTCGAAGTCGTCGCCACCCAAGTGCGTGTCGCCGTTGGTGCTCAGCACTTCGAATACGCCGTCGCCGAGCTCCAGAATCGAAATATCGAACGTACCACCACCAAGGTCATACACCGCGATTTTCTGGTCGCTGTGCTTCTTGTCCATGCCGTAGGCAAGGGCAGCAGCCGTAGGCTCGTTGATGATGCGCTTCACGTCGAGGCCCGCGATAGCACCGGCTTCCTTAGTAGCCTGGCGCTGAGCGTCGTTGAAGTAAGCCGGCACCGTGATAACGGCTTCGGTTACGGTGGTACCCAGGTAGTCTTCAGCCGTCTGCTTCATCTTTTGCAGAATCATGGCCGAAATTTCCTGGGGCGAGTAGTTGCGGTCGCCGATTTTCACGGCTACCGTGTTGTTGGGGCCGGGCACTACGTCGTAGGCCACGTATTTCTGCTCCTGGGTTACCTCATTGAAGTGGCGGCCCATGAAGCGCTTAATGCTGGCGATGGTGTTCGTGGGGTTGGTAACCGCCTGGCGCTTAGCCGGGTCGCCTACCTTACGCTCGCCCTTGCCGTTGTCGAGGAATGCGACAATAGAAGGAGTCGTGCGACGGCCTTCGGAGTTGGGAATTACAACCGCCTCGTTGCCTTCCATTACGGCTACGCACGAGTTGGTGGTGCCCAAGTCTATACCGATGATTTTGCCCATGATAGTGTGGGTATGAAAATGTATGAGTGAAGAGATGTCTTGGCTAGAATAACGGCTCAGAAGCCATCGAGGGCCTTCTTACAAGCCGCGTACCAGCCCCATCTTTCTGCCACAATGGCGGGGCAAAGCTGATTATTCTGCCAGGGAGGCAAGCTTGGCGCGGTCCAGCGGGTCGGGACCTGCCGTCTTAGCAGGTACGCTACAGCGCACGCAGCTGGCGCACCGTGGTTGGGCCACCAACCGTTCAGGTTCTGCGTTGTTACTTTACGACGCAAACCACTTTCTCACCCACTTCAATTTCAGTTTATTATGAAATCTTTACTCCTAGCTGCGCTGGCTGCCCTCACCTTGGCCACGGCCTGCAAGAAAGACGAGGATACCCCCGCCCCGGCCCCCATGCAGGTAACGGGCACGTTTAGCGGTGCCAATGAAACGCCCGCCGTGACGACCAGCGCCACCGGCAACGTGAGCGCCACCTACGATAAAACCACCAAAATATTGACCTATACAGTCACGTATGCGGGTCTTACGCCCACGATGGGCCACTTTCACATTGGGGCGCCTGGTGTGGCAGGACCGGTTGCTATCACGTTTCCTTACTTGGCCTACTCCCCTATCACTGGGTCGACGCTACTCACGCTAACGCAGGAGACTGCCCTGCTAGCGGGCAACATGTACGCCAACCTGCACACTGCCACCAATACTGGCGGCGAGATACGCGCCAACGTGGTGGCCAAATAAGTCGGGCGCTTACTGCTAATTATCGAGCCGGCCGCTGTGTAGCGGCCGGCTCGTTGCGTTTTAGCGAAAGCCAGAGCATAATTATTAAAATAATACAATAAAATGACTAAACCTTATAACGATTCAACATTCTATTTATTAATACCTTTGCAGCAGTTTCACGACTACCAATAACTTCTCTTAAAACCTATTTTTATTGTGAAAAAGCTTCTCTTTTCGGCCCTTACCGGCCTAGTACTGCTGAGCGCCTGCAAAAAGGACGAGGAAACCGTGCCCACCATGCAGGTTTCGGGCACGCTGAGCCCCAGCAACGAGGTTCCCGCCGTTACAAATTCGACCGCTTCGGGCACCGTTACGGGTATGTACACGCCCAGCACCAAAGTGCTGAATTATACCATTACCTACTCGGGTCTCACTGGCCCGGCCACGGCGGGCCATCTGCACTTTGGCGATGCCAAGCACGCCACCGCTGCGCCCACTGCGCCCTTCACGGGTGTGCCCACTACGGCCAGCGGTAGCTTTAGCGGCACCGTCACACTGAACGCCATGCAGGCCGACTCGCTAGTAGCCAAGCGCATCTACGCCAACATCCATACTACGGCCAACGCCGGCGGCGAGCTGCGGGCTAATCTGACGCTCAAATAGTTATTATAACCTTTCGCTTCTTTGGTTCGAGCCCGTCGCTACTATAGCGGCGGGCTCGTTTTGGTTGGGGGCAGCCCGGCGTGCGGCAACTTTCGGGGTGCAGCCTGCATCTTTGACGCTAGTACTATTTCCTCCTCCGTTTTTTCCATGAAAAACGCTTTTCTCGCCGCGTTGCCGGGTTGCCTCTTACTCGCCGTCACGGCGCAAGCCCAAGCACCAGTGCCGTCGGCTGCCCCAGTTGGTCCCTACCGCGCCTCGGCCACCAAAATCAACGACCTAGTGCACACCAAGCTGGCCGTGCGCTTCGACTACGCCAAGCGCTACCTCTACGGCCAAGAGTGGGTGACGCTGAAGCCCCACGGCTACGCCACCGACTCGCTGCGCCTCGATGCCCAGGGTATGGATATCAAGACCGTAGCCCTGATGAACGGCAGCACCCAGCAGCCGCTGAAATACGACTACACCGACCAGGAGAACCTGCGCATTAACCTCGGCAAGCTCTTTAAGCCGGGCGAGCAGTACATCGTGTATATCGAGTACACGGCCAAGCCCGACGAGCTAAAGGTGAAAGGCTCGGCCGCCATCACTGATGCTAAAGGTCTGTATTTCATCAACCCCGACAGCACGGTGAAGGGTAAGCCCGTGCAAATCTGGACGCAGGGCGAGTCGCAAAGCTCGTCGGCCTGGTTCCCGACCATCGACCGCCCCAACCAGAAGACCACCGAGGAAATCGCTATGACCGTGCCGGCCAAGTACGTGACGCTCAGCAATGGCAAGCTGGTGAGCCAGACGCCCGCCGGCCCCGGCCTGCGCACCGACACCTGGAAAATGGACGACCCGCACGCACCTTACCTGTTTATGATGGCGGTCGGCGATTTCAAAATCTATAAGGACAGCTGGCGTGGCAAAGAGGTCAATTATTACCTGGAGCCCAAATACGCGCCTTTTGCCAAGCAGATTTTCGGTAACACGCCCGACATGATGGAGTTTTACTCCAAGCGCCTCGGGGTAGAGTTTCCGTGGAATAAATACGCCCAAATCGTGGCCCGCGACTACGTGAGCGGCGCCATGGAAAACACCACCGCCACGCTGCACGGCGAGCAGGTACAAATGACCGATAAGGAGCTGATAGACCGTGAGTACGGCAGCGAATCGGTGATTGCGCACGAGCTGTTTCACCAGTGGTTTGGCGACTACGTGACCGCCGAATCGTGGTCGAACCTGACGGTAAACGAGTCGATGGCCGACTTTTCGGAAGGCCTGTACGCCGAGTACAAATACGGCCAGGATGCCGCCGACGCGCATAACTACCGCTACATGCAGCGTTACCTGAGCAGCAAGCGCGATGTGACCAAAAACCTGGTGCGCTTCCACTACGACAGCCAGGAGGACATGTTTGACCTCGTGACGTACCAAAAAGGCGGGGCCATCGTGCAGATGCTGCGCACTTACCTGGGCGACGACGTATTCTTCGCGGGTTTGCAGAAGTACTTGCAGGACAATAAGTTCGGCAACGGTGAAGCCCACCAGATGCGCTTGGCGATGGAAGCCGTTTCGGGCAAAGACCTGAACTGGTTTTACAACCAGTGGTACTACGGTGCGGGCCACCCCGTCGTGACCATCGACTACGCCTGGGACGCAGCCGCTAAAAAGCAGTCCGTGACCGTGAAGCAGACGCAGGACGGCAAGCCATTTGAGCTGCCGTTTACCATTGATTACTATGTCAATGGCAAGCCCGTGCACCAGCAGGTGACGATGACGGAAGCCACCCAAACCTTCACCATGCCGCTGGCCGCCAAGCCCACGCTCGTGAACGTGGACGCCGATAAAACCCTGCTCTGGAAGAAAACCGACAACAAGCCACTGGCCGAGTTTGCTTACCAGTACAAGTCCGCCCCGCGCTTCGTGGACCGCGCCGAGGCGCTGGAAGCCGCGCTGGCCAAGCAAACGACCGACGCGGCCGCCCGCGCCCTCGTTGTTTCGGCGCTTGGCGACAAGTTTTACCAGCTGCGCGTAGCCGCTGCCGAAGGCCTGAAAATGGACAACAAGGACGTAGCCAAAGCTGCCGCGCCCGTGCTCCGCAAGCTGGCTACCACCGAGAAAGAGCCCCACGTGCTGGCTGCCGTACTCGGCGCGCTGGGTGACCTCAAGGATAAGAAAGACGAGAAGCTCGTAACGCAGGAGCTGACCAACAACCCATCGCTGACGGTGCAGGGCGCGGCCCTGCGCGCCCTCGGCGACCTCAATCCCACCGAGGCCCTAAGCCGCGCCAAAGCCTACGAAGTAGATGCGCCGGCCACGCTCAGCGCCGCAATGATGAGCGTGTATGCTCAGCAGGGCGGCTCGGCGCAGTGGGCGTTTATCCGCGACCGCTACGACGCGGCCAACGGCCAGGGCAAGTACCGCTACATTGGCCCGATAACCCAGATGCTCGGCCGCCTCGACGACCCCAAGGCCTTTTCGGAAGCCGTAACTCGCTTGCAGCAACTGGCGATGGTGCCGCAGCTCAAAGCCTACGGCATTGATAAAGCGATGGTAAACGCCATTCAGAAAGGAGCCGAAGCCCAAAAAGGTAAGCCCAACGCCGCCCAAAACCAAGCCACGGCCACCGCGGCCGTGCAAGCCATTCAGGCGGCCAAATAGGCTGTAGCGCGGGCGCTGTAAGTCCGCGTCTACTGTGTATCGAAAGGCGCGGGCTCACAAGGCCCGCGCCTTTTTTTGGCTTTTACTGAGCCAAGGCAGGCGCTACGTTGAACTATCGCGCAGGGTTTCACGTCGAAGTTAGTCTATGCGCAAGACCACTCCGCTGGTGCTGGCCGCCCTGCTTGCGGGCCGCTTCACCCCCGCCCTGGCCCAGAATACGCCCGACGAAAACAACCCCAATTTCGACGCGCCCTTCGTGCAGCACGTGCGCCCCGACCGCCCCGGTCAAACCATCACGGCGGGCGTACTGCGAGCGGGCGAGTTTCAGCTCGAAACCGGCCTGCAACGCTACTCGTCCGCTACGGGCGCGGGCCTCACCGGCAGCACCACTACGCTGCGCATCGGCTTCTTCAACAGCATGGAGTTTCGGGTATCGCAGCCCTACGTATTTGGCACGCCGCGCTCGTTAGTAGCGAGTAGCGAAACACCTAGCCTGCGCCCCGATTCGGTAGGCTGGGCCCCGGTAACTATTGGCACAAAACTAATGCTGACGCCCGACCGCGCCAGCCGCTTCCAGGCCTCCTTGCTGGTAGAGGCCGCGCTGCCCAATACTGGCTCGGTCGGCATGCGCCAAAGCAAAATCGCGCCCGGTGGCCGGCTGCTGCTGAGCCAGCAGCTAGGCCGCCGCGCCGCGCTGGAAGGCAATTTTGGCTTCACCCAATATGGCCTGACGGCCGCCGATGTATCGCGGGGCCAATACCTGGGCTCCCTGGCCCTCACCGCCCCTATCACTGACAAAGCCGGCTATTTTCTGGAAGGCTATGGCCGCGGCCGCGACCAGCTGACTACCGGCGGCAACGCTGGCCTCTACTACCGCCCCTGGACCGGCCTGCGCTTCGACGCCACGGTAGGCCGCGTATTAGGTGGCCTGGGCGCGGGCACTACCACGGTAGGCGTCGGCCTGGGCCTGCGGCTGGGTGGCAACAGTCACTAAATGCGTTTTCACCTAAAAAAGGGCGGCTCGAATTCTAGATTCGAGCCGCCCTTTTTGGCTTGTAATACCACGCAAATCGAATAGCTCGTAACGGCCTTCTTATAGCCACATTGCTATCCTTCTGGTACCTCCACCGTATGAACACCAGCTGGCGAGGGCAATTTCTGGCCAGCCTATTATCATGCTTCGCGTTTCTGCCGCACTGCTTTCGTCACTCGGGCTAGTTTGCCTGGGCTGCCAGTCTACCACTCCTATTACGACTAGTAGCCCCACGGCTGCCAGTTCCCCAACCACCCCTACCGCCTCTTTATTCGAAACCCGCTGGGTGCTGCGCCAAATTGGTACGCAGGCCGTTACGGTGCCCGAAGGCGGCCAGGAGCCTTATTTATTGCTGCGCCGCACCGGCGCGGCCGAAGGCCAGGGCAGCTGCAATCGCTTTCGCAGCACGGCAGCTACCGACAGCGTTAGCCACTTAATTTTCACACCCTTACTGAGCACCCGCATGTCGTGCCCAGCTATTGCCACCGAGCAAGCCTTTACGCAGGCGCTCGCTGGCGCGCACTCATTCCGCATTAGTGGTGATACGCTGAAACTATACGCCCCCACTGAGCCCGATGCCACGCCGCTAGCCCGGCTCGAAGCAGTTTACCTGCACTGAGTTCATGTAGCGCGCACTTTTAGCCCGCGAGTAATCAATGCTACTAAGCTCGTTACTCGCGGACTGAAAGTCAGCGCTACTTTGCCCACGCCAACCGCTCACGCGTGGCTTGTAGCCGTTGCGCGAGCACGTCGAGCCCCGGCTGATGCACGCTACCCAAATGCGTAGTCGTAAACTCCTTGTGCGGCACGTAGCTACCATTATCTACGGTCTGCCCTACTTGCTTGTAAGCATCCCGAAAAGGCACGCCACTTTGGATTAACTGATTGATATTTTCCACCGAAAATATCGCGTCGTATTTCGACTGATTAATTACGCCGGGTACCACTTTTAATTCGGGCACTGCGAAGAGCAGAATATCCAGAATATCGGCAAACTGCACCATCGGCCGAAACAGTATTTCCTTCAAAATCTGGAAGTCGCGGTGGTAGCCGCTCGGCAGGTTATTTATCGTCAGAATAATATCCGTCGGCAGCGCTTGCAACCGGTTGCAGTGCGCCCGCACCAACTCAAATACGTCGGGGTTTTTCTTGTGCGGCATAATGCTGGAGCCCGTCGTAAACTCCTTGGGCAACAGCACAAAGCCCAAATCCTGACTATTATACAGCACCAGGTCATATGCCAGTTTGCTGAGCGTACCCGCCGCGCCCGCGATAGCAAAAGCCAGCGTTTTCTCGGTTTTGCCGCGCAGCATTTGCGCTCCCACCGCACTCACTGCCACGTTGCTAAAATTCATCTCCCGCGTCGTTTGCTCGCGGTCGATACCGAAGCTGCTTCCAAAGCCTGCCCCTGAGCCCAGCGGGTTGTGGTCGGCTACTGTATGGGCCGCTTCCAGCAGGTTCATATCGAGCAATAGATGCTCGGCGTACGCCCCAAACCACAGTCCGAAGCTGCTTGGCATCGCTGCTTGGAAATGCGTGTAGCCTGGTAATAAATCGTTCTTATATTTCTCGCCCTGCTGCAACAGTAGCTCCGCTAATTCCAGAATTTTAGCGCCAATCTTTTCGGTATAATCCTTAATAAATAGCTGAATCGCCGTTAGAACCTGGTCGTTGCGCGAGCGAGCCACATGGATTTTCTTGCCCGCATCACCGAATTTATCGGTCAGATAATATTCGATTTTAGAGTGCACGTCTTCAAATTCCGACTCAATTACAAACGTGCCGTTTTCTACCTGCGCGAGCAGTTCATCCAGGCCCGTAAGTAGCTGGCTTTCTTCTTCCTGAGAAATCATCCCAATGCTAGCCAGCATTTTGGCCTGTGCCTTTGAAGCCAGCATATCGAAAGGGGCCAGATACATATCTAGCTCACGGTCTTGCCCAACGGTAAATTTTTCGATTTTATCATTTACCGAAAAGCCTTTTTCCCAGATTTTCATAACCTTACAAATTATTTTCACTCTTGTCATGCTGAGCTTGCCAAAGTATCTCTATCGCACCATTGCACGGCATGTATGAAGCGGTAGAGATGCTTTGGTAAGCTCAGCATGACGGAAAAGATTACAAACTAAAACCAGTCAGTAATTCGATATAATCAGCGATACCGCTGCTAATTTCGGACAGCAAAATATACTCGTCTGGCGCGTGTGAGCGGGCACTATCGCCCGGCCCCATTTTCAGCGTTGGAAACCGCATGAGCGCTTGGTCTGACAGCGTGGGTGAGCCATACGTAGTCTTCCCCATCGCCACCGCCTTACGCACAATCGGGTGCTCCTGACTCAGCCCCGACGACTGCAAATGCGTCGAGCGCGGCGTAATTTCTGCCTGCACGTTGGCGCGGATTATTTCCAGAATTTCTTCGTTGGTGTAGCACTCGGTAGGTCGTACATCTACCACGTAGCGGCATTCGTCGGGCACTACGTTGTGCTGCGTGCCAGCGCTTATTTGCGTCACTGTCATTTTCACTGGCCCAAGCATTTCCGACACTTCTGGAAATTGGTAATGACGAAGCCAATTAATATCATCTAACGCTTTGTACAACGCATTATCGCCTTCATTACGAGCGGCGTGTCCGGTACGCCCACGCGCTACACAATCAAGCACTAGCAAGCCTTTTTCGGCAATGGCCGCGTTCATGCCCGTCGGCTCCCCTACAATTCCAAGGTCGATTTCACCTAATTCAGGCAAGATGCTTTTGACACCATTCGCACCCGAAATTTCTTCTTCCGCCGTGATGGCGCAAATTAAATTAAAAGCCGTTGGCTTGTCGTAAAAATACCGGAACACTGCCAGCAAACTCACCGCCGACGCACCCGCGTCGTTGCTGCCGAGGCCAGTCAGGCGGTCACCTTCCAGCGTCGCGCCAAAGGGCGGATACGTCCAAGCCACGCCCGGTTTCACGGTATCGTGGTGCGAGTTGAGCAACAGGGTGGGTTTTGCAGCATTCCACGTGCGGCCCTTGGCCCACACGTTGTTGCCCTGCCGCCGCGCCGCAATACCGTTCTGTGTCAAAAATTTCTCGATAATGTCGGCCGTGCCTGCTTCTTCGCGGGAGAATGACTGCGTTTGGATTAATTGAATTAATAACTCAATCGCATCGTCGCCGAGCTGCTTAACTAATTCAGACATAATATCGTGCGCAAGTCTGAATTGATGTGCAGCGCGTGCCCAATAATTACTCGGCTCACGCCTTGATTGAGCGCCGCGAATGCGTTTTCCAGTTTTGGCAGCATGCCGTCAGCAATGATTCCTTGCACTTTCAATTCTGCATAGCTCGCAGAATTAATTTCTGGAATTACCGAATTATCATCATTTACATCGCGCAGCACCCCGTTTTTCTCGAAGCAGTAGTGCAGCGTTACGTCGGCTTCCGGGGCCAGCGCCACGGCTACTGCCGACGCGATGGTATCCGCATTAGTATTTAATAATTGCCCCCGCCCATCGTGGATAATGGGACACAGCACCGGCGTGAGACCAGCTTGCAGCAGATTGTGCAATAAGTTTTTGTTAACGCTGCCCGCCGTAAGGTCGCCTACGAAGCCATAATCTACCTCCTTCACCGGCCGCTTCACGCCCTGAATAACGTTGCCATCGGCCCCACTCAACCCCAACGCGTTTATGCCGAGGCGCTGCAAATTGGCGACTACTCCTTTGTTGGTTTTTCCCGCGTAAAACATCACAACAATGTCGAGCGCGGCGGCGTCCGTTACCCGGCGGCCATTCACCAGCTGCGGCGTGAGGCCCAATTCACGCATCATGGCGCTGGCCCCTTTGCCACCGCCGTGCACCAGGATTTTGGGTCCGGTAGTTTGGGCCAGCAGCTCCAGAAACTTGCCTAGCTCGGCGGCATCGTCAATAATGCCGCCACCAATTTTATATACTGTTACCGCGAGGTTATTCATAGGTAATTTATTCGCAGCCGCCTGCTTTGCCGCGAAAAAAAATGCGCTGTCTATTGCGAGCAAAAGTAGGAACTTTTACCTTTGCGGCTCCATTATGGCCCCTGGTTTGCTAGTGTATCGTGCTAGCCCACGGCTGCTTCCTGCAATGACTTACTTGGTTCGCACCAATCTTCTGCTTTCCACTACGACCCCACGGGGCGTGGAAGGCGTGCGCACACTGGTTTGCGCATTGCTGCGACGACCCTAGCCGGCTTCAACTGCCGGATGCTGGTGCCAATGCCAGCCTTTTCGCGGGCTACTCGTATTTATAACAGTAGAGAGCCCCACCGCTTAACCGATAGATTTCGGGTTTTCTGCCGCTAACTCGCTGGGTGCGAGGGCCGGTTAACTGCGTCTCTTTCCTTAAGTCTTTCCCTTTTAACTATCATGACAATTCGGGTTGCAACGGCAGCAGACACGCACTACGCGGACCTGCTGTGCCAGTGGTATATCGAGTCGGCCAAGCAGCGGGGCACTGGCATCGCTAAGCGCGACCCGGAATATGTGCGCGAGAAAATGCGCCAGGGCAATTCAGTTATCGCCTTCGTAGATGGCGAGTTAGCTGGCTTTTGCTACATTGAAACCTTCGAGAGCGGCAAGTTCGTGGCCAATTCGGGCCTCGTCGTAAATACCGAACTGCGCAAGCACGGTCTGGGCCGCGCCATCAAGCGCGAGATTTTCCGGCTCTCACGCACCAAGTATCCGGAAGCCAAGATTTTCGGCATTACCACCAGCTTGGCTGTAATGAAAATCAACAGCGACTTGGGCTACGAGCCGGTTACGTTCTCGGAGCTGACCACGAGCGAAGACTTCTGGAAGGGCTGCAAAAGCTGCAAAAACTTCGGCATCCTGACCGAGAACGAGCGCAAAATGTGCCTCTGCACGGGCATGCTGTTCGACAAGCTGGATGCGCCATTACCCGCCGTGGAGGAGTCGGAAATAGCCGATAATATGCGGCTGCCGATTGTGACACCGCAATAACTAACGAAGCTGTTGCCGCACTAACGGCAAATTCGCCTCGCTTTACTTAAAACCAAACGCAAGCTTGCCGCTAGCGCGGCAGTGGAGGCCTATCCTCCACTTCACAGAAGGCACGAGTTACGGCCTCGCCTAAACTCGCGTCAGCACAACCAACCGATAATGAAGAAAAAGGCAATTGTAGCGTACAGCGGCGGCCTCGATACGTCGTACTGCGTAGTGAGCCTCTCGCGGGAGCAAGACCTGGAGGTCCACACGGTTATCGTCAACTCGGGTGGTTTTTCGCCGGAAGAATTGGTCGCCATCGAAAAGCGCGCCTACGAGTTGGGGTCGGTAAAGCACGAGGTAATTGACATTACCGAGCGCTACTACCACGATTGCCTGCGCTACCTGTTGTTTGGCAACGTGTTGAAAAACGACACGTACCCGCTGAGCGTGAGCGCCGAGCGCATGTTTCAGGCGCTCGCCATTGCTGAGTATGCCAAACGCGAAAATGCCGAGTACATCGTGCACGGCAGCACCGGCGCGGGCAATGACCAAGTGCGCTTCGATGTGGCTTTCGCCGTTATTTCGCCTGATACCGAAATCATTACGCCCATCCGCGACCAGAAACTGTCGCGCCAGCAAGAAATTCAGTACCTGCAAGACCAAGGCTTTGAGATGAGCTGGGAAAAGGCCAAATACTCCATCAACCGGGGTATTTGGGGCACTAGCGTGGGCGGCGTCGAAACGCTGACTTCGCGCCAGGCTTTGCCCGAGAGCGCCTACCCTACTCAGCTTTCCAAAACCGAGCCTAGCCAGCTGGAAATCACGTTCGAGCAGGGCGAGCCAGTGGCTCTGAATGGCGAGAAAATGGGCGCGGTTGCGCTGATTCAAAAAATCAACGAAGTGGCTGGGGCCTACGCCATTGGCCGCGATACGCACGTGGGCGACACCATTCTGGGCATTAAAGGCCGCGTGGGCTTCGAGGCTCCGGCGGCGCTGCTGCTCATCAAGGCGCACCACCTGCTGGAAAAGCACACGCTCTCGCGCTGGCAGCAGCTGCACAAGGAGCCGGTGGCTACTTGGTACGGCACGCTGTTGCACGAGGCGCAGTACCTCGACCCAGTGATGCGTGATTTTGAGGCCTTTTTGGTGTCGTCGCAGGCGCGGGTGTCGGGCACGGTGTTCGTGGAGCTGCGACCCTACCACTTCGAGCTACTCGGCATCGAGTCGAAATACGACATGATGCAGTCGAAAGTGGCGACCTACGGCGAGGAAAACAACGCTTGGGATTCGCGCGATGCTCGCGGCTTCATCAAGATTTTCGGCAACCAATTGAAGATTCACGCTTCGCTGGAAGACTAGTTTTTAAGCGGCCAGTAAGACGTTGGGCCACGGATAATGGGCTTTTTGCCTAATTCCTTCCGAGCAGCGTCTGACGTCTTACTGGCCTCAAAACACCCCATGACCAACAATAAGGTAAAAGCAGGCATCGTAGGCGGAGCTGGCTACACAGCCGGCGAACTGGTGCGGCTGCTGTTGCACCACCCGCAAGTGGAAATCGGGGCAGTCGTTAGCTCAACGCAAGCCGGGCAGCCGGTACACACCGTGCACGACGACCTGCTAGGCGATACCGACCTCGCATTTGCCAGCGAGCTACACGGCGACGAAGATGTGGTATTTCTGTGCCTAGGCCACGGCCACTCGCGCGAGTGGCTGCTGAAAGCCAACCTCCCCGCCAGCACCAAGGTCATCGACCTAAGCAACGATTTCCGCCTAGGTGCCGACCGCGACGTAGCTGGCCGGCACTTCGTGTACGGCTTGCCAGAAGCGAACCGCGAAGCAATCCGCACCGCCGACAGCATCGCCAATCCGGGCTGCTTTGCTTCGGCTATTCAGCTGGCGCTGCTGCCGCTGGCGGCGGCCGGGCAGTTGCACGATGCGGTGCACGTGTCGGCCATCACGGGTAGCACCGGCGCAGGTCGCGGCCTCGTCGAAACCACCGGCTACACCTGGCGCACTGGCAACATCTCGACCTACAAAACCTTCACGCACCAGCACCTAGGTGAGATTGGCGAAACGCTAGTAGGTTTGCAACCAGCATTCACTCAGCCGATTCGCTTCATCCCCTATCGCGGCAACTTTACGCGGGGCATCTTCGCTTCCGTTTATACCACCTGCGAACTTTTAATACCAGAGGTACAAAAGCTGTACTCTGATTACTACCGCGATGCACCATTCACGATAGTATCGGAGAAGGAAATTCACCTCAAGCAGGTGGTGAACACCAATAAATGCCTGGTGCACGTGACCAAACACGACGACCAGGTATTAATTACTACAGCGCTCGACAATCTATTGAAAGGTGCTTCAGGCCAAGCTATTCAGAACATGAATCTGCTGTTTGGCTTGGAAGAAACGATGGGCCTAGGTATAAAGGCTTCATTCTTTTAAGTTAGTAGCATGCAGTAATAAGCATGTCACGCTAGCCTAAGCACGACCTGCTACAAAGTACTTCTCTGAAAATCTAACAGCTAACCACTAACGACAAATGGAGCTTTTCAACGTTTATCCGCTGGTTAACATTACGCCGGTGCGGGCGCTCGGCGCGACGCTGTGGGACGATAAGGGCCAGCAGTACCTGGATTTTTACGGCGGCCACGCCGTGATTTCTATTGGCCACAGCCACCCGCACTACGTGCAGCGCCTCACCGAGCAGCTGCAAAACATGGGTTTCTACTCCAACTCGGTGCAGATTCCGATTCAGCGTGAGCTAGCCGAGAAGCTGGGCGAGGTGTCGGGCTACCCCGAGTATGCGCTGTTTCTGTGCAACTCGGGCGCCGAGGCCAACGAGAACGCGCTAAAGCTGGCTTCTTTCCACACTGGCAAAACCCGCGTATTGGCCTTCAAGGGCGCGTTTCACGGGCGCACGAGCGGCGCGGTGGCCGCCACCGACAACGCCAAAATTGTGGCCCCTTTCAATGCTGGGCACGCGGTTTCCTTCCTAGAATACGACCTAGGAGCGGTGGAGCAGGCGCTGCAAGGTGGTGACGTTTGCGCCGCCATCATCGAGCCGATTCAGGGTGTGGGCGGCATCATCATGCCTTCCGATGACTTCTTGCGCGGGCTCGCGGCGCTATGCCAGCAGTACGGCGCGCTGCTCATCGCCGACGAGGTGCAGTGCGGCTACGGCCGCAGCGGTAAGTTTTTTGCCCACCAGTGGGCCGGCATTCAGCCCGATATTATCTCGGTAGCCAAGGGCATGGGCAACGGCTTCCCCATTGGTGGCATACTCATCGCGCCCACGCTAAAGGCCTCTTACGGGCTGCTGGGCACCACTTTCGGTGGCAACCATTTGGCTTGCGCCGCGGCCTTGGCCGTGCTGGAAGTAATTGAGCAAGAGCACCTCGTAGCGCATGCTCGCACCCTAGGTGACTACCTGCGCACCGAGCTATTGGCTAACGCTGGCGCCGAAGAAATCCGCGGTCGCGGCCTGATGGTGGGTATCAAGTACGACTTTCCTATTAAGGAAGTGCGCGACAAGCTGCTCTCGGAGTACCACATTTTCGTGGGTAATGCTTCGGACCCCACCGTGCTGCGCTTGCTGCCGCCGCTCAATATCACGAAAGAGGAAGTCGACCGCTTTTTGCAGGCACTGTATGTGCTCACTGAAAAGGCAGTTGCGGTCATTCAGGAGGCGAGCGCGCTGGATTAGCGGCGCTGACGTTACCAGGACGGTTTCAGCGTTGCTTACCTTTGTCACACCATAGGCATTTAGTTAAACTAGTGGATAATAAACAAGTAAAACTCATCCTCGAAGACGGCACCGAAATTCAGGGCCAGTCGTTTGGCGCGTTTAGCTCGATAGCGGGCGAAGTCGTGTTTAGCACGGCCATGACGGGCTACCCCGAAAA
>Ga0265780_10001628_pt1 | contig 31313 bp, 10 predicted proteins | sample P1T30metagenome_FD_192432 | JGI IMG/M metagenome (GOLD analysis project Ga0265780, IMG submission 192432) | Plant litter microbial communities from East Loma Ridge, Irvine, California - P1 T30 | ecosystem: Environmental > Terrestrial > Plant litter > Unclassified | place: USA: California... | reverse complement strand
TCGAGACCAAAGGCGGGCGCCAAAACGTCAACCAGAACTATGTGCGTGAGCTCGAAAGGAAAGTGTTTGCCGACTTCATACAGTTCCGCGGGCGGGCCGGCAATATCCTGGCGCTGAACCAGGACCAGCTGCTTCTGCTGACTAATCTGGCGATCGGCCGCAGCGACAAGCTGCGTTTTTTGGAGCTGCTACAAGAGTTTCAGCAGCGTGGGTTCTTTTTCGATAATCAAAGTCAACGCGTGCTGATCGAGTTCTTTGAGCGTATGGGGAATGTTGAGCGCATGAGCGATAGTGGAGAGGCTGTATATGTCCGTAAGACCGTTTGAAGCTTACCTGGTCGAAGTGTTCATCGAGTGGGCTTCCGACAAGGCCCAGTCCGGTTTCCGCTACCAGTTCCAGTCGCCCGACCACAACAACGCGGCTAACTTGCACGACGCCTATCTGGCCAGGACCATGGGCGTGATCAAGCTACCGGGGGTCGATTTGCCTTTCCTCGTGTGCGGGGACACTAAGGTGCTTCCAATCCTGCACGGTGAGAACGGTAAGGGTTTTTCGGAAAACTATATTTCGCACCTGCGCGACCGGGTTGCCAGCCGCACGGACGAATTCGCCGACTGCGCCTTATTGATCATTCACAACAGCAAACTCGACACTATCATCAACAGTGCCGAGGATCTAGCGGCCGAGGGCCACGCCTGGCATCCGCTGGTCCTCGCACGTCGCTTGAAAGCCTTATCGCAAGAACTTCCTGGCAATCGGCAGCTGCTGGCCTGCTTGCTCGACGACCAGTTACGCTACGTGGTCAGCGAAGGCGCGACCGTGTTCGGCTTCGCGCCCTTGTACCAGGCGATCGCGCAAGGCACGATCGAACTGGGCAAGCTGGGTTTGTTCGACGATCCGTTCATCGTATCGCTTAACAATCCGGCACAGATTCGCAAGCGCCTGGAAGAAAACCGGGACCTGCGTGAACGCCTTGAGTTCGAGACCGAGAACTACGCGGACCAGATCGAGGACCGGTTCCGTGACGACTTCGGCGCCAAATTCATTCGCGACCACTTCGTCGACAACCAGGACTGGCGCGCCCTGGACTTCGCCGAATTCAACAAAGAATTCGAGAACAACCGCGCCCAGCTTCTGACGCTGGAAGCGGTCGACAAGGCCAATGGCCACTTGATCGAGCGGGCCAAGAGCGCAAGCAAGGCCGGGCGCAAGGATTTGAGCCTGCTGCTCGAGCTGCCGCAGGACGCGACTGAGGGACGGTTCGAGATCATCTTCCTCGCGTCTGACGTGACCGAGGCGGAGCTCAAGGTCTCGCAAAGCTCGATCGACACGGATGCTGTCGGCGTCAAGGTAAGTCGTTCGGGCGGCAAGCGCAGCCGCGTCCTGGTCAACGCGCCTTTTTCCGGCGCGCCCGTGTTTTTCACCTTGTCGCTGACCCGGCGCGCGCGCGCCGAAAACCACCATTTCCGCTGTCTCTTGCTGCGCCAGGGCGCGTTCTTCGTCGAGGGGTTCAAGAACCACTTCCGGGTCGAGCCGCACGCCAGACGCATCACGCTGCAGATGGAAGCGAACCGGTTGCGCATCGCCGGGGACGAGGGACCAAGCTTCGCCTCCGAGGACCCGCAGGACGTGATCGACAACACGGCGTATGCCAGTGTCGACTTCGCGCGCCAAGCGAACGCGTCCGAACGAATCGGCTTTCAAATCGCCCACGGCGATCAGCGCCTGAGCTTCAGTATCGAGGGCGCGGCAGCCGAGGAATCGATCACGGTGCCCTTGCTCTACGACCGCGACCGCTATCCGCGCTTGTTCCATGACGACGATTACTGCGCCGAATTCGGCGTCAACGGCAACCGCCTGGTCATCGACAACCGCGAGTCGGTCGTGGCCGGCGTGCGCCAATTGCTGTTGACGCGCGAAGCCACGATGGTGGCGCAGCGTTTGCTGCACCAATCCAGCAAGGGGCAGCTACGACTCGAGGACCTGAACGAGGTTGACGCTGACTTGCACGCTGCTTACGCGGCCTGGTACGCCTATTTGAGTGAACGTCGCACCACGCCGAGTCTGGTGTCGTGGGGCCCACAATACCGCCATCTGACGGCCGCGGTCACGCATGCCTACGAAATCGCCCTAGCGCGCATTTCGCGCGACACGGTGCTGAACGAAGCCAATAAACGCCTGCTGCGCGTGGGCATGGCCGAGTACGACGGCAAGGAGTTCCTGACGCCGTTCCACCCTCTGAACCTGGCCTACCACCTGCAACTGGTCGAGACCATTGTCGCCGACCGCCAGGCGGGTCACGACAGCTTCGCCACGCTGCCGGACGTGACCCGCGAGCGCTTGACGTCGGCGGGATTGATTCCCTACATCTTCGACGGCGTCAACACGGTGGCCCATGTCAGCGCGATGCGCGAGAACGTGTGCTGGCTGGCGCTGATTCCGCGAACGGAATCGAGTTTTACCTACGTGCGCAGCCTGGTGCGGGACAAGCTCACCGAGTTCACCCAAGCCTACGAACGCTTGTTTAGCGCCGGGCCGCGCAGTACCTTAATCCTCAACGTCATCAACATGGGGCCGTCTCGCGAGCTTTTTCTGGGACTGACCGATTATTTCAAGAAGCATCGCGACGAGGCCTGCACGGTCCACGTCAACTGCTACGACGACGAGGTCCTGTTCAATGAATTCGACGCGTTCGCCGAGTGCGTGTCCTCGCAAGTCTTGCGCGAGACCTATCAGCTTGGCCGTGGTGGCGTGCACGACGACGCCGATTTGTTGATCGACTTGATCCGCAGCCGCTTGACCTATAGCAAGTTCAAGACGCCGAAGGACGATGAGCCACTCGCCTACGCGCACTTGGCCTTCTTCCGCAACGACGCTCCGGTCGACGTGCGTCCGGTACCCGTCGAGAACGCGCTTAGCGGTGTGTTGTGCGACGGCTTGATCGCCGGCGAGTCAGCCGAGAACATCGAGAACGCCTATTTCTCGCGCTTCGGTCTGCGCAACGTCGATGTCGAACCCTATCAGCCGCTGCGCTTGGCGCGCCTGGTCGGCAGCTTGATGCGTCCAGCCCGTGAAAGCAATAGTCCGTATGTCGGGATGGGGGTCGGCCTTGCCGCCAGCACCGAGTTCCGCGACCTGCTGACCCGCTCGTACGACAGCGCCTTGTGGACCACGATCATCGATCCCAAGGTCACGCTGGACTTCTTCACCTCGCAGCGCGATGTCGTCCTGATCCATTACTCCGACCAGTACACGAGCTCGGCCGGCTACGACGCGATCACCGTGACCAAACAGGTCGACCTGTTCCAGCGCCTGCTCGGCAAGGAAAGCCTGCTCTCCGAATTCAACGCCTTCAATGGCGAGTGGCTGTTGAAAATGCTGACCGCCAACGAGAACACGCGGAAGGAACGGCGCGGCATTATCGGCGCCTACAAATTCGTCCGTTCGCTGCTGATGGATGCCGACATCACCTGGGTGCCCTTGTCGGTGGCCGAGATGATCCGCGTGTCGGGCAACGTCGGCCTCAAAATGGGCGGTAGCGATTTTTCGCGCAGTTCGCAAGGCTATACCCGAGGCGCGATTTCCGATGACGTGTTGTTCGTCGGCTTCCGCGGCGAGCACATGTACCTTCTGCCGCTTGAAGTCAAAACCGGTGCCCGGCCGGACTACAGCAAAGCGGTCGCGCAAGCGCGCGAGCTGAAGCACTACTTGCGCGACCAGATCCTCGGTCCGCACACGATGGCCAGTAAGCTGTACCGCGGCCTGTTCGTGCGCCAGGTCTTGATGCAGGTCGAGAAGTACCGCTTGTACGGCGTGCTGAGCGAGGCCGACTTGCAGCACCTGACCGCGCGTCGCGAGTGGTGGCTCAAGGGCGACTATCAGGTGGCCGAGTTGCGCGATTATCCGGAAGGCGTGGTGGTCGCGCATCTGGACAGCGAGACCTGCTTCGATTCCTTCTACCGGATGGACGATGAGGTGCTGCTGATCGACCTGCCGATCGGCTTACTCGATTCGCTGATCGACGCCGCCAGCACCGAGCAGATCCGTGCCTTGCGCAAGCAGTGCCACGTGCCGGCGGAGTACCTCTTGACCGAGGCAGCCTACGCGCAGCGCGTCGAGACCGTGCCGGCCCAGGAAGCACGGATGTCGGCGCCGGTGACAGTCACGGCGACCGCCGACGACACACCGACCACGTCCGTCGACACCGTTGGGAACTTGCGTATCCGGGTCGGCGAAAGCGTCACCATGCATCAAGCACTGTATTGGGAGCCAACCAACACGGCCCGCTTCATGAACAGCAACGCCGGCATCATCGGCACCATGGGGACCGGCAAGACGCAATTCACCAAGTCGGTGGTCACGCAGTTGGTGCGCAACCAGTCCCGGAACGTCAAGGGCGCGCCGATCGGTCTGCTGATTTTCGACTACAAATCCGACTACGTCGACGACGCGTTCATCGAAGCAACCAAGGCCCGGAAATTCCAGCTTAGCCGCTTGCCCTACAATCCGTTGAGCTTGTTCGGTGACAAACCTATGCTGCCTCTGCATACCGCGGCGGGTTTCGCCGAGACGATGGCGCGCGCCTATGGTCTCGGTACCAAGCAGCAGATGAAACTCGAGAGCTTGATCGTTCAGTGCTACGCCACCGTCGGCATTTCGCCGCAGGACAAGGCGACCTGGTCGAAGACCGCCCCGACCATCGAGGATGTCTGGCAGCTATTCCTCAAGCAAGAGAAAGTCGAGGAAGATTCGCTGTACGCCGCGCTGCGCAAGCTGGCCACATTTGAAATCTTCGAACCGGACCCAGCCAATGCGACGAGCTTGTACGACCTGGTCACCGGTGTAACCGTGGTCGAACTTGCCGGCTTCTCGTCCGAGATTCAAAACCTGGTGGTGGCCTTGACGCTCGACCTGTTTTACGCGCAGATGCAACAGCGCGGCAAACCGGAAATCGTCGGCGACTTCCGCCAAATCACGAAGATGGTGCTGGTCGACGAAGCCGACAACTTCATGTCGCAAGACTTCCCGGCGCTGCGTCGCATTCTTAAGGAAGGCCGCGAGTACGGCGTGGGCGTGATCCTGTCGACCCAGGACATCACGCACTTCAAGACGGCGGAGAACGATTACTCGTCCTACATCCTGAGCTGGGTCGTGCACCGGGTATCGCAGATCAAGAATGCCGATGTCAAAGCCATTTTCAACAAGGACGACAAAGGCGACCAGGAGCAGCTGATGGAAGTCATCCGCAAACTCGAGAAGCACTACAGCTTGTATATCGATGGCGAGAAGCGCATCCAGAAGATGCGTGACAGTACCTTCTGGGAACTGTTGCAGAAATAGGCGGAGCTGGAGTACAGCCGGCGCGCCGATCGCCGTCGTCGAGGCGAGGGCAGCGCCGCGCATCCGACAGACAGGAAGGCGCGCTTCGCGCCACTCGAGGGCGGTCGTCGCGTCAGTGGAGGCGCGTCCACGATTGTCGCGCGCAGCCGCCGGGAACGGCCGGAGAATGAGCGAGAGGTGAAGAGGTGAAGAGGTGACAGCGACTGCGACCGGTCGAAGCGCTGCGCGCCTTCATCATGACAGCGGCGAAGCGAAGGTTACCGCTGCCAGCGGAACCGATCGCGGTCGACGCTCGGCTCGCGGACGCGCCGAAGGCAGCCGCCGGAACTCGATGCGAAATCGAGACCATCGCGAAAGGCATGCCAGGCTAAGCGAAACCTGGCGCAGAAGCATGCGCGAAACGCATGCGTTGGCGATTCCGGAAGACGAGGCGCCCGCTAGGGTTGCGGCGCGAGGTGCGTGATTCGATCCTCAAGCGCCAAGCAGGGATTCGTAACCGGATAACTTGAAGTTGCTCTCGTCTCCGTCCGACAGCAGATACGCTTCCCTCAACGCGCCGCCGGTCAGCAGCGAAAATTTGTGGCGTAAGCGAAGGTAGGCGGCAAACCAATCAAACATCGCGTATCGGTTGAAGGTGCCAAGTTCCACCATACGGCAGTATTGCGCTACGAAAAATATATGCTCGATCGACAAGGTGGTGTCGTTCGAAAACGACATGGCTGTTAGGTTTCCCGCCACCGCGATCGAAGTGTCCAAGGCCATGACAAACACGGTCTTGTCCGGCGATGTGGTGAGACCGCGTTGCGCGTCGGAATTCAGCCGTTCGGAGAGGGGCTTGACGACCTGTGACTGGACGAGCTCACATATCTCTTCGAGAGCATCCTCTTGCCGAACAAGCGAGAGCAGCATACAAAATCCGATCAACCTCCTCAGAGCCGTAAGAGCTCTTATATTATTCATCGATGGCTTGTTTTGGCATGCCCACTCAATGCTCGAGAGAACGTCGTCAGCACCAAATTGAAGTACATCGTTTGTTATTGCCGGGCCAACAATATCGGCACCTTCGCCGTGCTCAACTAGCAGATGTCCCAACTCCGAAAGACTGTTGCCAATGTGCTCGGAAATCTTTCCATCGTTGAATAGTGTTGCCGCTTGCAGATAATGGCTTATCGCTTCAGCGTAGCTCTGTAGACTAGCTTGACAATTCGCTATCTGATGGTGGACGGCACCTTTATTCAAGAGATCGTCATCCTCCACCATCATCTTCAACGCCTCTTCGAACGCCAACAGAGCAGTGGCGAACCGGCGCGCCTCCTCATCGGCGCGACCCAATGCCATCAATGCTATCGACAATAAATGGCGAAGATGTTTCTCATCATTGTGGCCCGCATCTGCGATGCATGCACGTAGATCATTGACTGCGGTTTGTGCCCATCGCCTGGCATCTTCCAGCCGCCGCTCTTCCAAGGCGAGCATCGACTCGGCGATTGCACGCTGCGCTAGCACCTCGGGATCGCCGGTGTTCGCCGAAATCTTGCGCAAGGTGGCAATCGCTCTGTTGCTCAGCTCGGGATCGTCAAGGCGCTGGCCATTGATAAGGAGATGCATCGCGAGAGCGCAAGCTTTGTCGTCGTCGTTATCTTGCAGGGCAGCATTCAATCCAACGTCAAAAATATGGGCGGATTGGTCCGACGACCCCGTTACAAAGAAATATCGCTGTAGGCTGCCAGAAATTCTTGGGATCCACTCGAGGTATCGAGGTTCGGTAGTCAACGAGTGAAGCGCCGTTTCCAATGCCTCGAAGATATTGGGAAGCTCTTCGCCGAATCGTTCTATGCCCAAGGCCGAGTCCCCACCCGAAAAATAGGTTTGATCGATGACCATCGCATGCACCGCAAGGAGCTGGACCAGCTCGAAAGTCAATTGCCGTGTCAACTGTGGGGCCTCTTCGGCGTACCGATGACGAAAGAAGGCTCGAATCGGCGACAAAGCTCGGACACGTCGAACATCGCTGGTCCTCCAGACCACGTCCAAAAGGTTCCATCGCCGCGCGGTCGCGATGGCGCTTTCTGGATCGGTTATCGCGAATGCCTTGGACGCGACCAGGTTCTCGATAAAGCCGCCGGGAAGACAGGAAGCGATATACATCACGTGTTTGGCTTGCTCATCTAGAAGTCCAAACGCCGTGCTCAAACATTTATCGAGTGACGACTCGTTGTGCGGTCTCCTGCGAAGAGGATGGCTTACCGCGGGTGCCCCAAACTTGGCGATGCGGTTCGCCACGATAGTGGCTTTCTCAAAATGCCGGAGTAAAGCATTAAGGATACGCAGGGTAAGCGGATGACCCTCAGCGAATCGTTCGATATCGGTTAGAGCAGCGGTTTCGTTCGCACATGAGGACGACCAGTTGGCCGTTAGAATCGATCGACTGCCTTCATTGCCCAGAGGTCGCACCAACAGCTGATGGTCGATATCGATGTCCGAAAAGGTGACCTGGGAGGTAAGGACGAACCTGACTTTCTTGGTTGATGCGATCAGATCGAAAATCGTGTCTTCGAATGTACTGTCGGCATCGATTTCAGCCCTCTCCACGCCATCGAGCACAATATAACCGCCGAAGTAATCCAACTGGGCGGCTAAACCATCCTCAGCGGCGGTCGCTGTGGTAGACAACGCCGCGCGAAGCGACATCTCCACGGCCCGCGCCCCGATTCCCGATTCCACCTCCATCCAAAGGATTTCGCGTTGATCGACGTTTCGTGCAAGTGTTTGCACCAACAGTTCCGTTTTTCCGCAGCCTCCCGCTCCGTGAATGGCGATCAAGCGATCCGTGAACAATGCTTTACCAAGGTCGGCGATCTCCTCTTCCCTACCCACAAAATTCGGAATTGGAACAGGCATTCTCCGCGCACGCGGTATTCTGTAACCAAGCTTTTGCTCGATTCGTGTTTTTACGTTCGATATCAGTTTATCTTTCAGCGCTACTAGCTCATCCCTGGAGAGTATTTTTCTGTCGAAGCTATCATGGCAGACCGAACAAAGCCGAATCAAGTTGTGATGATGATGCGATAGGCTGATCGCATAGTCGACGATATGAGCGTTTTCCAATGGGAACCCCGCCCCGCAGCGTGCGCATTGGCCGCCGCATTCGACTTTCAGATAAGTCTCTACATAGTCGGGTATCTTCGGCCGACGATCGTCCGGCGTGGCCCAGGGCGCTCGCAAAAAGGCCTCGAATTCTTCGAGATCGGTTTGGCGGAAACCTGTTCGTCCCTCTCGGTCGACGGTGTTCAACTTCCGACGGGGTTCCGCGCTTTTCGGCGCATTGCGCGTATAAGAAAAGAGCAGCTCGGGGGTTATTCCAAGCAAAAGCGCGGCCTCTAATGGCTCGAGATCCGTATCTTGACTCATTGTAGAAACCGAATTCGTTATTTTATTTTGATAAAAATAATCACTTGACCGTATGCTTTCCCTCGTCAAGTCGATGTTTGGTGATCACGATCATCGCACATGTGAACATGGGTGGGAAGCAATCCTTCAGCGAAGCTCACCCAAACAGGCTTTGTCGCAAACATCAATGACATGTACCGCACATACGCAGTCGGAATTTCCATCTCAGAATGGTCGGCGTTGTCATTCTCCGATTTGGCACAGATACATACTAGCGTAGTAGGTGTTGTAAAAAAGCAATGGTGGGCGTCAACAGCGGCATTAGGCGGGCAGTCTACGTTACTGACAGCTTTTGACGCGGGGACACTTGGCTGGCTACCCAGCTCTTGAATCGAAGGGGAACACTTCTAATGCTGGATTGCACGGCGCGGTTCCGCGATTGTTGGTCGTTGTAAGTCCTGGACGAAACGCCATTCAGCGATGACGTCAACGCGGGTACGGATGCGTCAGGTCGTTAATCCGGCAGTGCGCGAGCAAGTGCTTTCCCATGCGCCCGAGAACGGCTCCGATACGTTTTTCCGCCGCCTGGACAGCCGACGCCAGGCGTAAGCGGGTCCCGGAAGTTCCCAAATGGAACGAATGACAGCGCAGCGTGCACTCAGCGCTAAGGGCGTCGGTTCGCTCGTCGGATAAACGCTGATTCATCGGCAGCGCCATGCGCGTCGGCATCAGGCCGTCGTTAGATACATCGCTTGCCGCTTCCTGCTCACCAACGTCCGGTACAACCTACTGTCAGAAAAATGTTCGTGAAAACATTGATTTTTTTGTTGAAAACAGAAGAGAGCCGCGCTATACTTTCTGAACAGTCGAAGTTTTCACAAACATTAGCGAGGTTGTTAAGAACATGGACGTGCCTACAGATCATTTTCACCAACGACAGTTCAGCGCTATAGCGAAAGAGCGAAGAGTGACGCGACGTGACATGCTTGTTGTTCCATCCTTGCCAGACATCGATGGCGCTGTTGGGTTTTGTCGGTTAAATCAGATGCTGATACCTACAGATGCCGGGGTATACCTCATTCACGACCTCCGTGGCACCCTATACGTCGGGAAGACTAAAGACCTCCAACGTCGCTTTGGTCAACATTATGAGCGTGACGCGAATCCTTTTTTGCGTCGCGCTTGCAGTCAACCTCTGGGAGAGCTGATGTTTAGCTGGATGGTCGTTCGCGATGCTCAGCAGCGAGCGGCCTTAGAGCATAGGCTCGTGAAATGGATACACCCACCTTGCAACTGTGTCTTACCAAGTTTTAGTGACGCGAAAACCCGATAATGAATAAAAAATCCAACATTAGCTAAAAGGAAAACTATGTCTATTCTTATTCCCGCAATCAAAGGGCGCCTCGGTAATACAGACTTCTTTGAAGCCACCATGAATGCACGTGATTTAGTACATTCTATTCGTCCTCCGCTCGAGATGGACGATTGGGCAAATTTTGGCATTGAAGAACGGATGCAGAGGGAGCCTGAGAAAAAACGAATCATGGCGCAACTCGCCCCATATATCGCCAAGAACAAAGACCGTTTTTTTGGGTCGATCATAGTTTTGATCTACGAAGGCGATGTTTCTTTCGAAGCGCTGTCCCAGCTCACCGAAAAACTTCCTAATGCCTATAAGAAAAACGCATCGCGCATTGGCTTTTTAACGATTGACGGGGGGACACTTATCGTCTTAGACGGTCAGCATCGTCTTTTGGCTTTGCGGATGGTCTTGCTAGGAGAAGTTTCCGGTGAATATGCAAAAGACGTCGTTAACGATGATATATGTGTTGTTTTTATCCGGCACGAAGAGTTTGTTAAAACACGTAGGATTTTCAACACCGTTAATAGGTACGCGAAACCTACTAGTCGAAGCGATAATATTCTGACAAGCGAAGACGATGGTTACGCCATCGTTGCACGTCGTTTGCTACGTGACGACCAGCCATTACACGCGAGGCATACTGGGAAAAGTACCGAAGACATCGTTGATTGGAAGAGTAATTCGCTGGCGGCGCGTAGCGTAAAGCTAACTACGATTAGTACGGTTTACGAGGCCTCGAAGTCAATATTGGAATATTTCGGAATTTCTAAGTTAAATTTGCAAGACCGTCCAAGTGACGATGAGTTGGACGAGTACTTAGAGAAGTGCTCGAGCGTTTGGAAGATTCTGTTGACTAAGATCAATGCTTATGCTGACGCGCTCAAAAAAGTTAGCGATATCCCGGCGATGCGTGCAGATAACGCTTTGACCGCACTTTTATTCAAACCGGCTGCGCAGAATGCGCTGGTCGATGGCGTACTTCGCGCCGCGACGTTCGCGAAACAAAAAATGGATTTGGATCAGATCATTACTCGAGTGAATAAGATAACTGATTGGAGCATGATGGCTGATCGGTGGCGTGACATTATTGTAAAAGCCGGAGGAACGATTGATACTAAATCTGACGCCCGGGAACGTCTTGCTCGTCTTTTGGCTTATCTACTAGTTGCTGATGTAATGGCTGAGAATGCGAAGCTCATAGTTTGGGAAACTTTCAACGGTGCTCGGCATCCGGAAGCCTTTGCAGAGTGGAAAAATTCTAAAGAGACGGGGCTGATTACCAAAACGGTCATTAATGAGCTTGAGGATCTACCTATCCCGACTGCGGGCAAGTGCTTCAAGGTTGCAGATGCATGCCGGCTTAGTAATGTAAACGCCAAATAACTACTCTGTTACTCTTGACTAAGACAAAGTGAATCGCCCCGGCTTTTGAGGAGGACTGTTACTTTGAATCTGGTCGGCAGCAGATTGTCTGCGATACCATGAGCATAGGATTGGACAGCGGGAATCAGGTGCGCGATAGGGTCAATTTGAGTTAATGCCTGTTGTTGCCGAGTCAAAGATCGATGAGCTTGGCATGGTATTGGGAATGGTACTGGACAAAGAGTGGCACGAAAATGCTAATCAATTCATGGGCTTAGCTCAGCCATTGATATTCGAGTGGGAGTAAGTTTCCCTATGGAAACTTCGCCTGTGTGGTTTTGAAAAAGGCTCGCTTCGGCGAGCTTTTTTCTTACCTTAAGTGTTCGAAGAGTGACCAGTTTGAGCAACTTCAAACTAGCATCCATCTGACCAAGTCCAGATGACAGTCATTTGCTCTCACGTTTTATACCAGCTTTTGACTGCAGTCTCACCAAGCAAAGAGCGCCACCTCAGGCTTGCCGGCAATCCATCGGCAAACTAATCGTAAACGTCGTACCGCGTTCCGCGGCGCTGTCCACGAATACCGTTCCGCAATGGCTCTCGGCAACGTTCCGGACAAAAGGAAGCCCAAGGCCCCAGCCTTGCACTTCAAGTCCGCCGAGCCGCTGGAATGCACTGAACATCCGCTCGATATCGCCAGGAGGGATGGCCGGGCCTTCGTTATGGACGGAGACGAAGACGCGATGGTCGATGCGCGCTACGCGCACATCGATCCTTGTGCCGGGTGCCCCATACTTCTGCGCGTTGGACAACAGGTTCTGCAATGCGCGTTTCATCGCGACGCGACACCAGAAGCCGACGATAGCGTCGCCACTGACAACGTAACGATCCGTTTCGGCAGGCATATCGACGCAGCTTTCCTCGGCCAGGCTGCGCATGTCCAGTTCACCGACGTCCAGTTTCAGCTTGTGGCCGCCATTGAACATCGTGGCGTCGAGCAGAGTCCGCAGCATCGCATCGACCTCGGCGATCTGCGCATTCATTTTTTTCGTCAGCGATATGATGTCCGCATTGTCGGTCTTCAGCCTGATGAGTTGCGCGCAACTGTTCACCACACTCAGCGGATTGCGTACGTCGTGCGATAGGCTGGCCATGAACATCTGCCCGATGTTCAGCGTAGTCGACGTAAAGGCGGCGACTGATTCCCGAATTGCAAAATGGATGGACTTGTCGATGATCGACCGTTCACCTTGTCCGATCATGATTCCGCATGCATCCAGCGTTTCAACGATCACGTCATGAAGCAGCTGGAATTCATAGACGACGTCACTGGGCTGATAAGTGGTCAAGTTTGCACGATCACGGCCGTGCGCATAAGCGAGATTTGTTCCCGAGGTTGCGTACGCCCGTGGATAGTCGGGCGTAAGCGACTCGGCAATGTCATCGTACAGGACTGGAACGATATTGACGAGTATGGACTCATCCAGGCTTCGGGCGGCTGGAATTTCTTGTCTAATCCTTGCGAGCCAGATGGGTAATACCTGGTTGCGCAGTTCGGCAAACGACACCGAAAGAGGCGACAGGGCGTGAATTGTGCCAGTGTCGCTTGCGTCTATGCCATGTCCAAGATCGGTAACCATCGTTTTTGTAAGCCCTGGAAGGACTACCTGTTCAGGTACGACTTCAATGAAACTGGAAGTAGTCTATCTGCATCAAAATGTAAATACAAGGTACATTCATGGCGTTGGGCATCAAACGAGAAACCCTCACATGTCATCAACGCACTCAGGGAGTTGGAACGGATGAGTGATAGGTAGTCGGAAAAAGTTGCCAAAATAATAGCCGGACAATATTTAAAAAACGATAACAGGAGACGATGATGTCGCTTCAGGCTCGTAACAACATCCACTTGTCCGGTTCAGGACCGGCGACCATGGTATTCGCGCATGGGTTCGGCTGTGACCAGACGATGTGGCGTGACCTGGTGCCGGCTTTCGAGGACCGGTTTCGCATCGTTACCTACGATCTGGTCGGCATGGGCGGCTCCGACTGGTCAAAGTATGACCGGAACCGATACGCCAGCGCACACGGCCATGCCAACGACTTGCTCGAGATTATCGACGCCTATGCGTCCGGGCAAGTGGTCTTCATTGGCCACTCGGTAAGCGCGATGATCGGATTGCTGGCAACCATCAAGGCGCCAGAAAAATTCGCTGCCCAGATCATGGTCAGTCCATCACCCAGCTACGTTAATGACGGAAGCTATGTGGGCGGTTTCAATGCCGACGATCTCGAGCAACTGTTACAGACGATGGACCAGGATTTTCTTGGCTGGTCGCTCCGGGTGGCGCCGATGATCATGCGCGCGCCGCACCGGCCAGAGCTGGGCAGGGAGCTGATCCGCAGCTTTGTCCGCAACGATCGTGAAATCGCCAGGCATTTTGCGCGCGTTACCTTTCTTTCCGATTACCGGGACGACCTTCCGCACTCCGCAGTCCCTGCATTGCTGCTGCAATGTAGCGACGACCTGTTGGTTCCCCAGGAGGTAGGGCACTACTTGCAGCGCCAGATGCCGCATGCCGTACTCGATGTGATCGACAACGTCGGCCATTGCCCACACTTGAGTGCAGCCGATGCCAGCTGTCGCGCGATCAACCGTTTTCTGAAGCGAGTTCAAGGCACGACCAAATTTGCGTGAACCACATGTGGAATCTATATAGGGTATTGAAATGGACTAGCAAAACGCTGGTCCATTCTGCCTGACCGAATGGGCAGAGGTCGCGGCTGGCGTTTCGGTTGTCTCAGTCGCGTGTCCCGTGACGAACATATTTCGGTGAGCACAATACTCTCAAGGCAACGGGACGTGGCACCCCAACGCTTTCCATGAAGAGCAGGGCAGGATGAATTCCTTGTCGCATACTCAAAGTCAGTCCCCGCTCGACAAGAAGCGCAGTCGCCGAATCGGTGCGGGTATCATGGGAAGCTTGTTCAGTCATCGTTGTCTCCAAACGAGCAACGATCCTAACAAAGCAAGATCCGCACTTAAAGTAAATAATTAGATGGTTACCCTAAGTGACTGTTTATGTGGCTTAAAAGTAAAATTAATACTTTGGTATTGCTACATGAGGACAAGCGCGATAAGTACTCGACAGGCTGTTGGCAGGACGTTTCGAGCCCGCCTACAGTAAGTGTTCATCCCCTGACACGCGGTTTCGTCCATCCCGCTTGGAAGCATACAAGCGCTTGTCGGCTTGTTCGACAAGATCGCCGACCGCGGTAAAGCCTGCGCGCTCGGTCATCGTCGCAACGCCCAAGCTGGCCGTCACGACGCCGGTGGGTGAATGACAATGTGGTAGCCGCAGACCTTCGATCGCCCTGCGAATCCGCTCGGCCACTGCCATCGCGCCCTTGTGATCCGTGTTCGGCAGCAGGACAACGAATTCTTCACCGCCAAAGCGCGCCGCCAGGTCTCCCGCACGCACGATGAGTGTGGACAGTACCTGTGCCGTGTCGCGCAGGCACGCATCGCCCGCAGGATGGCCATAATGGTCGTTGAACTGCTTGAAGAAGTCCAGGTCCAGGAGGATCAAGGATAAGGGCGTATACCCGCGTTGGGCTCGCCTGAATTCTTGATCGAGCAGGTCGTCGAATCGGTGCCGGTTGGCGAGCTGAGTCAGTTTGTCGGTATGTGCGACGATTTGCAGGCCGAGATTGTGCTGGCGAAGCTGTTCCGAGTAGTCCTGCAACTTCTCGTCCAGGCGGTCGCGAATCAGAATCTGCCTGATCAGTTTCCTGGCAAAGGTCAGGAAAAAGACATTGATCAGCAGGGCGGCCAATCCGATCAGCATGCTCGATCGTCGCCAATGGGCCAGTAACTCGTCTTTTGTCAGCCCGACGGCGACATAGAACGGGAAGGCATCGACATGGCGGTAGCTGTACAGGCGCTCGATATTGTCGACTTTCGCGACCAGGAACGACGAGCCGGCCCCGCGGTCGTGCAAGGCTTTGTAGATGGCGCCTTTGGACAGGTCAGTGCCGATCAGCTTTTCATCATAGGGCCGCCGGTAGACGACGGTGCCGTCGCTCAATGCAAGCAGGACCGCGCCGGTTCTTCCGATGTCCAGTTCGTCGTAGATCCGCTCGAAGAAGTTGATGCGCAGCGTGACCAGCGCGACGCCCGCAAACGTCCTGTCGGGCGCATCGACGCGCTTCGACACCGGAATGATCCAGGCGCCCGTGGACCGGCTCTTGATGGGGCGGCTGATGTAGACATCATGCGACGGGTTCTCGCGGTGGTGCTTGAAATATTCCCGGTCAGAGTTGTTGCCCTTGATCGGCCGGTTCAGCGACGTCGCCAGCCACGCCCCATCGGCGCCATAGACAAACATGCCATGCAGTTCGGGCACTGTCTTTGCAAGTCCTGTCATGTGCGAACGCAACCGTTTCAGGGCACCGTCACTTGTCCCATCGCGTTCGACCCGCTCGGTCAAGTCTTCGAGTGCCATGTTCGTGGCCTTCATCGCCGACTCGACCTGGGTGGACACCATGCGCGCAACGTTGGATGTGGCGATCTCGCTTTGACGGATTTGCGCCTTCCGGTTGGACCAGACCAGCCAGGCCGAGGAAGCGTCCAGCAGGAGGCAGGCCAGCGCTGTCGCGAGGATCACAAGGCGGACGACTGGCCGTTTCTTGTTGTGCAGACGGCCGACGTGGCTGTGCAGGTCGTTGACAGATGAATTCAAAAGCGTTGTTCGCGTTCTCAAGCCGTTTGATGAACAATCCGGACCCGTCGACGCTCCTATGGTCGAGTAATCTCACTATAGTTTAACGTATGGCCGCCGGTTGCTCTCCAGCGCGTCAGACGGCAGGATTATCGACATGTTTCAGGTAGTTCGCCTGAACCAAGCAATGCGCATGTTTAACGCGTCTCTCGACTCCTGCCGAGCAGACGATAAGCTGTGGTGCGTGAAATCCCTAGATCACGAGCTGCACGGCTCACGTTGTGGCCATTGCGTTCCAGGGTGCTACGCAGCGCTGCCAGCACCGTACGGGTTTCCGCGGGTTTCTTTGCCGGCGAAATGCCCTGCTGGCACCCGAACCCGAGATCGGCAGGGGAGATCCAGCGAGCGTCAGCCATGACCAAGGCTCGTCTTATGCGGTTGATCAGTTCGCGGACATTGCCGGGCCAAGTGTGGCGACTGATCACCGCCAGTGCGGCGTCGGAGAATCCCGTGATTGAACGTGATCCCTCATGGGCGAACACACGCAGGAAGTGCGTTGCAAGCAGGAGCACGTCATCTCCTCTCTCTCGCAAGGCTGGCACGTCGATCGGGAGAACAGCCAAGCGGTAGTATAAGTCTTCACGGAACGATCCGTTTCGTACCGCCACTTCCAAGTCCACATGTGATGCCGCGATTACGCGCACATCGACGCGCCTGACGCTCGTGCTACCCAGGCGTTGAATCGATTGTTCCTGCAGAAAGCGCAACAGGTTGGCTTGAAGGTCGATCGGCAGGTCGCCAATCTCGTCCAGAAAAAGGGTGCCACCATCAGCGCGCTCTATCAGGCCCGGCTTGCTGCATGTCGCGCCCGTGAATGCACCACGCTCATAGCCGAACAGCTCGGCATGGATCAAATCGCGGGCGATGGCGCCGCAGTTGATGGGGACGAATGGCTTGTCGGCGCGCGCCGATCTTGCATGAATCGCCTGAGCGACAAGCTCCTTGCCCGTACCGCTCTCTCCCCAAATCAGCACCGGGGCCGTCACCTGCGCGACGCGCTCGACGTGCACATGCAGGCGCATCATTGACGAACTGCGTCCTACAAGCGCAGAGGTGTCAAGGTCTGCCGGATCGGTACAAACTTCCGGGGGGCAAAGCCTGAGCAGTCCATGTGCGTGCCCGAGCGTATGGGTAAGGCGTTCAAGATCAATCGGGAAGGTGTGGTAGTCGTGAAGGTAGTCGACTATCAGATCGTGGCAGGCCGTGCGAGAAAGGTCATCGGCGTGAAACAGGCCAATCCATTGCATATGGCGGTGACGCTGCAGGAACATGTCGACATCGCCGAGCCGCTTCAGTTTTTTCTCTAGAACAAGCAAGCCGATCAGGTAATGGCTTGCGTACAGTAGCCGTTCCGCTTCAGCTAGCTGTGCAGCAACGACTATAGCCCAACCTCTGCGCGACAATCCGGAAACGAGGTCGTCTTCACTGGGGCCCAATGAAATGCACAAGAGGCTTTTACGCATGGTGATTCCTTTGGAAAACGATTGTATGCCCTCGAAAGCCCGAATCGGTTACCGCGCCGGAAATGACTTCATCGTCTTTGCATGAATATTTGCGAACATCCAGCCCGCGCGTATGCATTGCAGGTAAATCTGGTTGCAAATTTTAGGCGGCTCGAGCGTATTTACAATGTACTGGTTTTTTTTCGAAAGCAGCGCTAGTATTCATTAGGAATTGTTTACTTTGCTTGCCTGTCTATATTGTCAGGCTTGACGTCGTTCGCCTTGTAAAAGCGCGACGCCAGTTTTGAATCAGCGAGCGAATAACCAATCGCCGGGGCATCGATATGAAAGCCGGCGAATGGTCGGCCTCTACATTCACGTGAATAGAATGCGTCCTGTGAGTAAGCAAGAATGGACGGAGGGATGCCAATGCTCATTCACTCATCAGGACAATACTTTCGATAATCACGATGTTCCTCGAGCAGCGCTTGCCGCGACTGGCTTGATTGGTCCGTATACACCCGTAAACCCGAGAATGCCAAGTCTTGTAGCGATTTCGGACGCTCACGACGCGGTCGACGACACGTCGAAATTGAAATCTCCGCGGGAGGAATTGCTAAATAATATTGGGAAATCATACTTTCCCAAAAGAATCGCTAGCGAGGTCCTGTTGTTATTTATAGACCGAGCAAAAAAATCAATCAATGTGTTGATATGTATTTACGTCCCATGTAGATTATTAGCTCAATTGGATTCGATGTTGTAGTCAAAGACAAAGGCAAGAGATTGTGTTCCTCCATGCGGGAATCCAACCCTTTTGCATGAATTGTCCAGTCGATCGTCAGGGAGAGCAGCATGACCGTGCGCCGCGGGATCAACATCCTCGACTTGCTGCCCCAGACAACCGGAATAGCGTCTGCGATTCCCGACGGGGTCATCGAACAGATCGGTATCCTGAACGTACTGGACCATCGCTCGACTACCAGCCCGGCCTATTATCTGCATGAGGGCCGCCTGCAAGCGGTAGCCGAACAGTTCGACCTGGACACCGCCGATTGGATGCTGTCCGTGCCTGGCGTCTCGACCGGGTTGCCGTTCCGACTCGCAATCACGCGCCAGGCGCCTACACAAGTGCTGAACGCCTTCAACCAGGAGGACGCACCTGCAGCCTGGACCCTCGACATCGATGTCAATCCGGTGAAGCTGCTGCTTCCCTTCCTGCACGCCGCGACCATCAGCGAGCCGAACTCCATGGCGACGCCGACCCTCACGGCGGTGCAGGGCACGGACGCAGACCGCCGCGTCGTGCTGCAGGCGTCCTGCGTGTTGCGCATCAGCGGCGGGGGCGGCAGCCCGACCAGGGTGCAACTGGTCGATGCACCCGATCCGCTCGACCCGGCCGCGCCATCCGGTGCGACGGTGCGCGCCAGCATGGTGCCGAACACCGCGGTGGTCGGCCAGTCGCAGTACGGCGTCAAGGCGGAGGCACTGGTCGTGGACCTGTCGCGCCAATTCACGCCCGCCGAGATCATGGACCGCGGCCACGACGAGGCCTGGACCGGTTTCTCCCTTAAGGAAATGACCTTTTTCCTGCCGATCCACACGCCCTTGGTCGACAACATGACACTGGGCGTACGCGACCTGATTGTCGGCAAACCGTTCGGCATGCAGGGCGAAGTCGCGGCGGACTTGAGCAAGGCCTATCCGGCCACGATGGACGGCTTCGTCACGCTCCAGCAGGGCGACGGCAAGGGCGGCGTCGAGACGCTCGCAGTCCAGCAGTCCGATACCTCGGTACCGGAGTTCGTTTGCCCCGTCAAGCCCGGCGACCAGGGAGGGACGCGCCGCGTGCGCGCCGTCTTCAACCTCAGTGCCGCCTTGCCGGGCGTCGCTGACACCAAGGTCGTCGGCGTCTGGTGGGAAGTTCCCGGCGGGACCGAAGGGAACGGCGAGACGACGACGTGGTTCGATGCGCCGACCGATGCCATGCTGCGCTACCGTCTGCGCATCGCCGACGCCACGTTGGCTGGCCAGCCAGCGGTGCAGCATTCCTTGCCGAGTTCGGTGCCGGACAAGCAGACGGAACTCCAGCAAATCACCGTGCGCTTCCCGCGCGATGCCGGCGCCCCCAGCGGCGCGATGCCGATCGTCGATGCCGCCTGCGGCGGCGCCAGCTATCCGAACACCATCCACGTGCGCGGACCGCGTGCGCTCGTCGACGGCGTCGTGCTGAACACGCGTGGTGGCACGGTCGTGCGCTGGCAGGCCGGCGCTGGCAGTGCGCCGGCGGCCCTCACGGGGGTCAGCTTTGCGCTGGCCTTGCTGCCACCCGGGAAGGGACCGTTCGACGTGATGGTCACGGACGACGACGGCGACAAGGACGACACCAAGGGCGTTCGCCGCATCCGCGTCGACCTGGTCGCGTCCGGTCCGCTGGTGATCGGCCACCAGGATGCCCAGGCGCCCGATACCGGCCGGGTCTCGGTATCGAACGGCGGCGTGCCGACGCTGCTTCAGCCGGCCCGGGTGAATGACACCTTCCTGTCGCGCCCCTACCATGCCGGTGGTACTCGTTCGACCGCGCCGCAGTCGGCCACCCTGTCCGGCAATGCCGTCAAGACCGCGCCTGGTACCAGCGTCGAGGTCGAGGTGGCCGTGCCCGACAAGGCCGGCGCCGAGCCGCCGCCAGTGGCGGCAGCGCCCACTTACACGCCTTCCGCTGCGCAGATGCTGTTTGCGTTCGGCGAGTCGATTCCGGTGCGCCTCGTCGCCGAATCCGAAACCCAGAAGGCGCAGGGCGCCGATGCCCAGCACCACGAGGCGCTGGCCTGGCCGATGGCGATCGACCTGGACAAGCGCTCCGGTCCGCAAGGCGGCGACATTCACGCCCAGCTGGAGGCATGGGTGGCCGAGCTCAAGGCCAAGGCCCCGACCGCGGAGCGCCGCTACTACGTGGTCGGTCGCACCGACGACCTATGGTATGGCGCGACGGCCGCCGCCAACAAGGACGAGAACCGCAAGCTGGCCACCGCCCGCATGAATGCTGCCGTTGCGGCGCTTGCCCGCGTCGTGGGGCAGGACAAGATTCGATCCCGTATCGAAAACGATCCGGTGCCATCCGGCTGGCCGACCGAGGCGCAGGGCGCGCCAAAGCGGATGCGCCATACGGAGCGCCTGGCGCTGCCGTCCGGGAACGATGCCAGCGGCACGCCCTACATGGACAGCGGCACGGGTGGCAAGCCTGTCTGGCGCCATGGCTGGGAGCCTGATGTGATTGGTGATGCAGCCGGCGCCAGCCACGCGCAAGCCGCAGCCGACCGCAACCGCACCGGCTACCGTTGCGCGGAGATCTTCGCCATCGACGAGAACCAGCCTCCGCCAGTACCGGCGCCCAACCTGGCCGGCACGGCCTCGCGCATTCCGATGCTGGTGCCCGGCACCGACGGTCCCCTGTTGCCGGCGGTGGCGCCGGTCCAGGGTGCCAGCACCGATTTCCGGGTACGCGCCAAGGTCCGCTGGGACAGCCCCATCACCTCGGGACCGGCCGACTTCATTCCAACGCTGGCCGAGGCGTCAGTGCGCTGGAAGCCGAGCGACAGCAAGCTGCCAGCCATCGGCGGCAATCCGCCGCCGGTCGTGGCGTCCACGGAAAAGACGGGCTCCGACTACTGGGAAGTGCTGCTCAACTGGGCGTTCGACACCGCGACCGGCCAGACCGAGGCGACCGGCTCGCTGGCGCTTCCCAAGGGCAAGCTGCAGTTGATCAGCGACGTCTGGGCCAGCGGGTTCGCGTTCGCGCCGGCGCTTGCGGCCCGGGTCGACAAGACGGACGTTACCGGCAGCGAGGTCGGCGACTTCATCGGCGGCCTGGCCTGCATCACGGCCGGCCTGGCGATCGGCCTGTTCATCAACAAGGATGCCGGACCGGACGACCACCGCGGCAGCGTCATCATCGACAGGTTCACGCTCGGCTACAAGTGGAATGGTGCGCCGCACGTGGCGGCGACCCTCGACTACACGGTCGACCTGCGTATCAAGACCGGTGTCCAGGGCGTGTTCTCGATCAGCGGCAATCTCAAGCTTGCCTACAAGGGCGTCGGCCTGAAGTTCGACGGCGGCCTGCAGGGCGGGCTGAAGGACGTCAGTTTCTCGCTCCAGGACTTGTCGGTGCAGGTGGCCGACCCGGGCACCTGGAGCCTGGGCGGCCCCCTGGGTGACCTGATCCGGGTCGCGGCGACGCGCATGGGCAATGGCTCCCAATGGATCGAATTCGACCTCGAGTTCGCGCTCGACCTGGGCGTGATCCGGCTCGAAGGCGCGGTGCTGCGCATGCGCTTCGATGCCGATCCGGTGCAGGCGGGGCTCGAGCTGCGCGGCCTGACGGCGGTGGTGGACGTACCGCAGACGCTGTCCGGACGCGGCAGCGCCACCGTCGGCGACGGCGGCGCCTTCAGTGCGATGCTGGGCCTGGACGTGATCCCGGCCAAGCTGTCGGCGATGGGGGCGGTCGCCGTCAAGAAGGATTTCGTGGCGGTCGAGGTGGCGATCCAGCTGCCGGTCGGGATCCCGCTCGGCGGCACCGGGCTGGGCCTGTTCGGCTTCATGGGACGCTTCGTCGCCAACGGCAGGCGCAACCTGGATAAATGCAGCAAGGACGACCCGGTGCAGCGCCAGCTCGACTGGTACGGGCTGGAACCGATCGACAAGTTCACCCGCCAGCCCGGCCAGTACGCGTTCGGCGTCGGCGCCGTGATCGGCACGCTGCCGGACGGCGGCTTCAGCTTCAACGCCGAGGGTGCGCTGTCGCTGGGCTTTCCCGACCTGTCCCTGGTGTTCTCGATCGACGCGCACCTGGTCAAGGCGCGCAAGAGCCAGGCCACGTCGACGGGCAAGAACGACGGCACGCTGCGCATCCTCGGCATGGCCGTGATCGACGCCGACGCCGTGACGATCGCGCTGCGCACCACCTATACCATCCCCAAACTGCTCGAACTCAGGATCCCGATATCGGCCTGCTTCCCGGCCGACACCAGCCACCCCTGGTACATCCGTATCGGCAGCGACAACGGGCCCGGGCGGGGCGGCGATCCAGTCACGATCACGCTGTTCCCGGGCATTCTCGACCTCAAGGCCTGGGCCTTCGTCATGTTCGAGGAGCGCGAGTTGCTTGGCCTGGGCGGCAGCCACATCCCGAAATGGGCCGCCGTGCCTTCCCTCGATTTCCACGGCTTCTCGATCGGCGTGGGCGCCGGCTTCGACGTCAAGTGGTCGAGCGGACCGTTCTCGCTGTCCGCGTCCGCCTTCCTGGTGGTCGGCCTCGGCACCAAGCCGATGCTGTGCGCCGGCGCCGCGGGCGTGGCCGGCTCGCTCGACCTGGTCATCGCCTCGCTCGACGTGTCCGGCTGGCTCTACTTCATCGTCGGCGACCAGCAACCCGCCTATATGGAAGGGCACTTCAAGGCGGAGATCGACTGCTGGCTGTTCACGGTCGAGGGCCATGTCGACATCACCATCGGCAGCAGGCTCCCGGGCGAAGTCGAGGCGCCGCCCTCGCCGGTCATGGGCCTGGACTTGTGCGACCATTTCGCGGTGGTGAAGGGCAGGGCGGTCCCGGGCGATAGCGCGGTGCCGGTCGTGTGGCCGGACACAGTGGGCGTGCTCAAGTTTGCCCACTACCTCATCGACAAGGAAGCCGCGGACACCGAAGACGGCAAGGGCGTGCATTTCAAGCGCCAGCTCGTCCCGGCGGCGCCGCTCACGCCATGGAACGGTTCGACCCAGCTCAAGTACGCCTACCGGCTGACCGGATTGGAGCTGTCCAGGTTCGACGGCGCGGACTGGGTGCCCGTGGAAGGCGATTTCGATGCCGTCTGGTGGCTGCCGACCCACCGCAAGGCCGTCATTGAAAATGCGCAGGACGGCATCCCGCCGAGTGCGGAAGAAGGGCGCGAGCTGGGCCTGTTCACGCTCGACCCCGCGCCCTGGGCGCGCTGGCTGACGCCCGCATCCGGGAACGTGCCCGGCAACCCGGTGTCCACCCTCGGCACCCTGTGTGATCCACCGGCGCCATTGCTGCCGTCCTGCGCGCTCGGCCAGGATCGCAGCTGGATGATCGGCACGCTGGGGACGTTCAAGTCCTTGCCGTCATCCGCCTCGGTCTATCCGAGCAGCTTCCTGGCCACCGCGCGTCCGAATCTGCAGGCTACGCTGGCAGAACTGGTGGCCCTGTGCGCCACCGCCGGCTACGAATACCTGCCGGCGCAGGTGGCGCCGCTGGCCGCGCCTTTCGTCCACGATGGCGCCGCCATCGCACAGGGCTGGCGCTTCCCCTCCTTCCGCAAGCAGCAGGCGATGGCCGGTACCATGCCGCTGGCGTTCACGCTGTCGCGCGCGCTGGCGCAGGGGACGCTATACCTGCAGGCCTGTACCGAACGGGGCGCGCTGGCGCCACCGGCGCGGCGCATCTGTGACAGCATGCCACGCCAGGACGGCGCAGTGGAAACCTTCACCGGCGAATCCGGCGCGGTCTACCGCGGCAGGCTGGAATGCCTGGCAACCGGCAGCGAGCGCATCGTGCGCCTGCGCACGGCCATGGCGGCCACCCATGCCGAAGCGGTCGACGAGGTCGCGGTATGGCTCGATCCGGGCCCTGGCGCGGATGCCGGCGCCGCGTTGCTGACTGCTTTTGATCGTGACGGCAAGGTCATCGACCAGATGCGTACCCAGGGACCGGGGCGCCAGTGGCTGACGGTGAAGGGGAGCGGTATCGTACGGATCCAGCTGGAGCCCAAGGGACGTGCACCGATTGACGTCTATACGGCATGCTGGGGCGCCGCCGCCGATGACACGGCCGCTGGCCGGATTTGCGACACGATGCCCGCTGAAAGCGGCCGGGGCTTCAGCGGCACCTCCGGCGCGCAATACGAGGGCGTGTACCGGGCGGTGGCGGTCGATGGCGGCCGCGCTATCCAGTTGGGCAAGCTGGCGGGCATGCGGCGCGAGGCTGTTACGGAAGTATCGGTCGAACTCCAGCCGGGCGACGGCGTTGCCACGCTGATCGCCTACAACGCCAGCGGCCAGGTCGTCGGCCGTGCCGTATCAAACGGTCCGCAGCGCCAGTGGTTCAAAGTGACCGGTGCCGGCATCGTGCGCATCGTGGTCGACCCGGGCCGAGGCAGCGGCGTGCTCGTCTTCGCCGTATGCTGGGGTGCGCAGTGGCCGGCGCATACGCCCGGCTTCCATGCGCTGCTCGGGATCGACCGCCTGGCCACGCCACGCGTGGTCGCCGTCGACGAGGCGGGTGGCCGGCTGGTCCTGGAAGGCAAGGGTGGACAGTCCGGCGCAACGTTCAAGCTGTGCGACTTGCTGGCCTATGCGCTGCCCGAGCGTCCCGCGGGCAAGCGCTGGATCAGGATCGAAACCGGCGCCTGGTTCCGCGGCAACCTGGCGCTGGTTGCGCTGTGTGGCGTGACGGCGGATGCGGCCGAGGCACGGCAACAGGACCAGGCGTTCAAGCAGTCGCTGATCGGCCTGTTGACGGACAAGGCGAAGAAGGCCGGCAACGCGGAAAACACGAACAAGCCGGACATCGCCGAAGGCGAGTCGGCCACGCAGCCGATCTGGCTGGAGGCCGCCACCCAATACAAACTGGCCGTGTCGTGGCAATGGACGTCCTGGCAGCCCGCGACGCCGGGCGAGGAAGCGCCGGCCAGCCTCGATAAAAGCACTTGGTCCCCCGTGGTCCGGGACGAACTGCGTTTCGATACCGCCGCCTACGGCTTGGCGACGGCCACGCCTTCGCCCGACCCCCAAGTGACGCTGGACAGCGACCCGGCCCAGGGCGGTCCCGGCTTCGATGAGCGCAGCTTCGATCCACGGGGCCTGGCCCGCTACGTCACGCGCGCCTATCCCGGGCACGAAGATCCGCCGCATTTCCTTGACGATCCGCTCGGGTTCTGGTTCAACGTGAACCACTTGCCATCGCTGGTCGGGAAATACGATGGCCGCGAATTGCACGCGCGGGTCTACCACACCCGCCCGCCGGCCGGCTCGGTCGATCCGGCAGACCTGCATGTGAACGGCACGCCGCACATGCTGGACAAGACCCTGGGCGTACCCAAGTGGGAAACGACGCTGGATGCCTGGACCTGGATCGATGCCAGGATTGCGCAGACGGTCGCCGACCTGCCTTGCCTGGATGTCGCGCCGGGCAGCGGCGCCTCGAAGGTCGCCGTGAAGGGCGACCTGGAACCGGGCAGCGAGTACGACCTGCTGCTCAAGACCGTAAAACCCGGCGATGCCAATGTGGACGAGGTGGTGGCGGCGCGTACCCACTTCCGTACCTCGCGCTACCGGGACCCCGCCGGATTGCTGGCGGCGCTCGGATTCGCGCCCAGCACGGGCGCGGACACCCCGAACGACGTCATCACCACCTTCGACCTGGCCGCGCAGTACGGCACAGCGCAGCTGGCGGTTGGCGATGCGGCGCTGGAGGCCGCGCTCAAGGCTTGCGGCATGGACCCCTGGCCATTGCCGCCGGCGCCGCGCACCACGCTGATCTGGCGCCAGACCGGCGACGCCGTCCATCCCTGGCAGGTGGTGGGCGTGCTGCTGGAGGCGGACGAGCCGCTCTGGCGCGCGGGCATGCGGACCGGCGCGCTGAACGAGCCGGCGGTGCCGCCGCGGGTGGAAGTGGCGTCGCTGGAGGTGTATCGGACGCACGGCAAGCTGCTGCTGCAGCCGGGTGGCCCGGTCGTGAAGAGCGTGCGCGAACGTGTCGCCGACGGCTTGCGCGAAGTGGTGCGCAACAGCGCCGGCACGCGCCTGCTGTTCGCGGCCGGGGCCGCGCCGGTCGCCCTCGACAAGGGCGCCAGCCTGTTCGACCTTGAGCTGCGCCTGAAAGAAAAAGGCGAGGCGGGTGCCGTCGGGGTGGTGTCGATGTTCGGCCGTCCCTCGATCGTTGCGCTGGAGCTGTGATGAGCGCCTTCTTCGAACCGCAACGCTGATGGAGACTTAATCATGAGCAGCCTGCAAGCCCCGATGTGGGCCTTCATCGCCGGCGCACTCGACGGCGCCGGCGATACCCACCTGCCGGACGGCGTGCACGTGCGTGCGCTGCCCTCGGCCCGCCTCGGGATGCCGGCGACGCCACTCGAGGTCATGCGTGCCGTGGTCAGCGCGCGCGAACTGGCGCAGATCGCCCGGTTGAACGAAGTCACCTGGATCGACAGCCAAGGCAAGGTGCTGCAGGTGCCGTTCGACGTCACGCCCGGCAACCCTGTCACCGGCTACTTTCCGGAGGGCGACCAGGCCGTCTGGGCGCAGCTGGAAGCGCGGCAGGCCAGCACGCCGGTCGTCGTCCCGCCCATCATCCGGCCGGTACCCGGCCCCGTGATCGGACCGGTGGTCAACCCGGTGATTCGTCCCGTGACTCGTCCGGTCGTGTCGATAGTGGAGCCCGTCGCGCAGCCGTTGGCGCAGCCAACTGCGCCGGCGGAGCGGGGCGGCGTCCTTGTGCGCACCAGGACCGCTCCCTTGCGCTTCGAAGCCCTGGCCGATTCCGTCAACGGGCCGGCCACGATCCAGGCCGACGACACCGCGCCGTGGACGCTGGCGCACTGGCCGGTCCCGCGCGTGCGCGTCAGCGGCAGCGGCACGGTGGGTGCGATCCGTTGGGTCGAAGCCCGGCGCATGCAGCGCCGTGACTTCCGCCTTTGGGAGGTCTGGAGCCTGCCGGTCGACCCGGCGCCGCGCTACCGCCCGACGGCGACTGCGATGGCCGCAGCCGTGGATCGGGTACAGCGTGCGGCCGTGCGCCGCCAGCCTCTGCACGTGGCCTGGCAGGCGACGGGTGCTGCGGCGGCACCGCCTGCCGGCCCGGCCGACGCCCTGCAGCGCCTGGCGCAAGTGCGGCCCGAACTGAACCGCTGGCTCAAGCGCCTGCTGAACGACCTGAGTGTGCCCACCTGGAGTTTGCAGGATACCCCGGACCTGGCGCCGCCCAGTCCCGGCGCGCCGGCCGGCAAGATGGCGCTCGATATCGAGAAATTCCTGCTGATCGGCTCCATCGATCCCGACGCCGGCCATTACCTGGGCCTGGGCAGCGTCGACCGGCTGCCGGCAGAGGAAGCCGGTTCGCTGGTACTGTACAGGATACGCGGCCTGTTCCGCTTCAACGAGCCGGCATGGAGCCCTGCCGAAATGGGAGCGCTGGGCCCGGCCGTGCGTGCCAACCGCGCCGCCGCGGTGGCCGGCTTTCCCGCGCTGAACGACTATGGTTGCGCGCCGCTCGAGAGCGGCCCCTTCCTCGACCTGTTCCAGTACGCAATCGCCGTGGCCGGCCAGCCGTCCCAGGGCATGAGCGTACCGCAGCTCCAGGCCCCGGACGAACGCGGATGGCTGGCCGATCCGCCACCGGCGGTACGGCGTGCGGTGCGCGTGATCGGGGCCGGTTTCGGCGCGCCGGCCCTGGCGGCGGTCGCGGCACACGACCAGTACGGCGAGCGCACGCTGCACGCGTTCCCGCAGGGGCGGCGCATGAAATTCGGCAGCGGCGCGGTGCCGCCTGGCCTGCCGCTGCCCTGGGTCGTGTCGCAGCCTGCCGATCCTGCCCAGGCCGGGCTGGGCCTGTTCGAGGACCGTGCGGCGCCGGCGTCCAGCGTGACGTACCGGATCGCGCGCGGCGACTGGTTCGGGCGCTGGTCGGACTGGGCGCAGCGCACGGCGCCACCACCCGACCGTCCGCCGCCGGTGCGACCCGCCATCATGGCCGATGTCAGTCCGCCGCAGTTCGCCGCGCCACCCGTGGCGCGGCCCGAGGGGCTGCTGTCAGGTATGGTCACGCTGACGATCCCGGTGCCGGGACCGGAAGAATTACCGGCGGGCGGCGCACTGCTCGCGCGATTCGAATTGGTCGAGACCTTCGGCGTGAATCTGGGCGCGTCCATCACCTACGACTTGGCTGCGCTGCCGCCGGGCGGCCACGCCAGCCTGGTCGAGGATCCGCACAGCCTGCCCGGCAAGCCGCAACTCCTGCTGCGTCTGCAGCGCACCGGCCCGGCCCTGCCGCCGGCGGGCCAGGTCAAGGTCAGCTACACCGGCCGCTGGCACGACACGCTGGATGCGGTCTCCCTCGACGCCTTCCCGGCCGTGAAGACGGTCGTCGATCCGCGCCCGCCCGCAGCGCCCCAGGTCGAGCATCCGCTGGCCTACACATCGCGCCCTGATTCGATGGGCCATGCGCGCGCCGAATTCGCCTTCATCGGCGTGAATGGCGTCGGTTACCGCGTCTACGCCAGCAATGAAACCACGTTGCTGGCAGCGCTGCGCAAGACGAATACCGCACTGGCCGACGATATCGCCGGACTGCCCATGATCAACGACCGCGCAGCGGCACTGGTCGATCACAAGGTGCTGTTTGGCTGGGACCACTTCGAACTGGTCACGCCGCAAGCCTTGCTGGCCGATCCGGCCACCCACCAGGTCCGCTTCACGCACCGCGTATCGGCCAGCCTGGGCGTGGCCCTGTTCTACCGCGTGGTGGCCGAAGGGCCACATGGCGGCTTGTCGGAACTGTCGGCATCGTCGATGTTCGCGTTCGGGGTGCCCAATCTGGGCGGGCCGGCACAGCCGCTGGTCTCGCGCGTCAGCAATGCGCTGGACGACCCGGTCAAGGACGGCGTGCGGCTACGCGTGAAGGTGCCGCATGGGGCCAGTCCGCCGGTTGCATGGCGCCTGCGCAGGACGTCGACGCCGGTCGGCGATACACTGCGCATGCCGGTCGTGCTGGAAGGACAGGTACCGAAGCTGGACGACGAGGCCCCATTCGATCCGGAGGGGCGGACGTTCGAGATCGCCTTGCCGGGTCCGCTCAAGCCTTGGGTGAACTATCGCTTCGTCGTTGAAGTCCAGGCGGACTCTCCGCCGGGGACCCACGAGGTGGCGGGCGACTGGGGCGATCCGAGCGCACCGGTCAAGGTGGCGGTGATGCCGGTCACGGGGCCGAAGGGACCGCTGGCCGTGAATGTCAGCGGCGCCGCCGGCGGCGTGCACATCAAGCTCCAGGCGCAGCCTCTGGAAAGCTGGACCTCGACGATGATGGGCGCGTTTTCGTTCGAGACCTGGCGCCTCCAGGAAGGCACGCGGCCGCTGCGGGTCGACCTGCCGTACGTCTACGACGCCGCCAGCGGCACCTGGAGCGCATTCGACCCGGTGCCTGCAGTGGCCGGCATGACGGTCGCGGTACGCATCGTCGATCCCCTCGGCCGCGCCAGCGCGCCGGTGGCGTCGCAAGTCAACTAGGCGGAGGCTGCCGTGCCGATACCTTATCAACCCACGATGGCCGCGCTGGGCGTCATGGCACCCGTCCTGGGGCCTTGGTTCAGTGGCGGGCCGAACATGCCGACCATCCCGGCGCTGCCTGCCAACAACGGCATTCCGACCCAACTGCATGTGTCGCTGACGCTTGCCAACAATTGGTTGCCGCCTGCCACCGGCAACCTGAGCCTTTACCTGGCGGGCGCCGACCTCGTACCGCCGGCCCTGGACGGCTTGCGCCACGTGGACGGCAGTAATCCATTTGCGTCGAACGGGGTGTATGGCGCGGGCAAGCGCCTGGTCGCCTGGTTCCGCCTGCTCCCGGAGGTCGAAGAGCGCCTGCATCAGTGCATGGCCCTGATGCCCGCACCGACCGCACAGCCGCTGACTGGTGTGCCGGTCGCGGGCCAGCCCTCGCGTCCGCAGGTGCGCAGCTTCATGCTGGTATTCCCGCCGGCCCAGTCCGGCTACACGTGGGGCCAGATCGACAGGCTGTTCGACAACCAGCTCGACGCCGATGCGAACGACACCGACCGGCCCAACTGCGTGGGCCTGACCTCGAACGGTACCACCATCACGGGCAATACCGACTTGCCCATGACGCATCTGCGCCGGCCGGGCGGACAATCACCGGACAAGCTGCTCGCCATCGACAACGGGCTCGGCTTGACCGGCAACTACGATTTATGGTGTTTCGACCGCCGCGGCCGGCCAATCGATCCGGGTGCGGTGGCCTGCTGGTGGTCGTGGCTGATGAACTATGCCATCGGCGACGATCCGGCCGGTTCCAATAACTTCCAGCTACTGGCACCAAACCTGAACGTGAGCACGGACCTTGCCAGCGCCGGCAGCGCGCCGAATACGGTGCCGATGCTGGCCAACTTCGCGCCCGGCCTGACGGCGCACCTGGTCGATCCGCATGAGGGCCCGCTGGGTGCGCCTTTCCTGGCCGTCGTTGGCGACACGGCGGATACCAACAACGTACGCCGCCTGACCGCCAGCGCCGCCGGCAGCAGCGTGACGCCGGCTTCCGGTGCCGGCCTGGTGGGCGGGGCGGCGGGGAGCGCAACGGGCGGAGGCATTGTGCTGGGCTTCACACCGGCGCCCACCACCTCGTTCCCGGCACCCGCGGCGGGCGCGCCCAACGTGAGCTTCAATCCGCCGGCCGATAACGCGCCGCTGCCGCGCCTGGCCGTGCTGCCCAACGGACCCTACGCCGCAGCGGGTGTCACGCTGTGGCCGGGCGGGCCGCTGCACACCAACCTGACGCGCGACTTCGTGCGCGTGGCCGTGGTCGACGAGGAAGCTTTTTTGATCGGG
>Ga0265780_10001627_pt1 | contig 31321 bp, 25 predicted proteins | sample P1T30metagenome_FD_192432 | JGI IMG/M metagenome (GOLD analysis project Ga0265780, IMG submission 192432) | Plant litter microbial communities from East Loma Ridge, Irvine, California - P1 T30 | ecosystem: Environmental > Terrestrial > Plant litter > Unclassified | place: USA: California... | reverse complement strand
GCAATTCCTGGCCGGTGTCCTCGCGCAGCGGTCTGAGCGGTGCTGAGCGCACAGGAGTCCTGAGTTGCCGACAGCAGGCCGGGGCCGGGGCCGGAGCGGCGGGGTCCGGGTTCTGCTCGAGCACGGGCGTGTGAGCCGACAGCGTGAGGTGTGGGCGGGCCGGTGTCGGCAACTCAGGAGAACGGTCGCGGATCAGGCGGTCGACGGGCGAGGCGGCGACAGGAGTCCTGAGTTGCCGACGTGCGACGTGCGGCGACGGCGACGGCGACGGCGACGGAGGCGAGGGACGAGGCGGAACGATCGGACACGCGAGACGACCGTGGCCGCGCCCCCGGCAGGAGGCACGGCCACGGTCGAGCGGGCAGGCGACCGTCTAGAGGTCGAGCGCCTCGGCGATCAAGGTCGCCTGCTGCGCGGCGCTCGCCTTGTTCGACCCGGCGGCAGGCGAAGCCGACGCCGGACGCGAAGCGACGCGGATCTGTCGGTCGAGGTGCTTCTGCAGCTCGAGCACGACGAACGGCCACGCGCCCTGGTTCTCGGGCTCTTCTTGAGCCCAGACCAGCTCGGCGGACGGGTAGCGGTCGAGCACGCGGCGGATCTCGTCGAGCGGCAGCGGGTAGAGCTGCTCGAGGCGGACCAGCGCGACGTCGTTCTGGACGCCCCGCTTGTCGAGCTCGGACGAGAGGTCGTAGTGGATCTTGCCGCTGTGCAGGACGACGCGCTTCGTCGACTCGGGTTCGGACACCCGCGTGCAGTCGAGCACCGGCTCGAAGCGACCCGAGGTGAAGGCGTCGACCCCGCTGGTCGCTCCGCGCAGCCGCAGCATGGCCTTCGGCGTGAAGACCACGAGCGGACGACGCGGGCGGGCGTAGGCCTGACGGCGCAGCAGGTGGAAGTACGACGCGGGCGTCGACGGCCGGGCGATCGTCATGTTGTCCTCGGCACAGAGCTGCAGGAAGCGTTCGATGCGGGCGGACGAGTGGTCGGGGCCCTGGCCCTCGTAGCCGTGCGGCAACAGGAGCACGACGCTCGAACGTTGTCCCCATTTCTGCTCGGCCGACGAGATGAACTCGTCGATGACGGTCTGGGCGCCGTTGCTGAAGTCGCCGAACTGGGCTTCCCACAAGACGAGTGCGTCGGCCCGTTCGACCGAGTAGCCGTACTCGAAGGCCATGGCCGCGTACTCGCTGAGCAGCGAGTCGTAGATCCAGAGCTTCGCCTGGTTGTCGGCGATGTTCTGCAGCGGCAGCCACTCCTGGCCGTTCTCACGGTCGTGCAGCACCGAGTGCCGCTGCACGAAGGTGCCGCGACGGCTGTCCTGACCGGCGAGGCGCACGGGCGTGCCCTCGGTCAGCAACGAGCCGAAGGCGAGCAACTCGGCGAAGGCCCAGTCGATGCCGCCGTTGCGGCTCATGTCGACGCGCTTCTTCAGCAGTTGCTGCAGCTTCGGGTGCACCGAGAACCCGGCCGGCGGGTTGTCGTGCGCGTCCCCGATGTCGTGCACGAGCTCGAGCGAGACCCCCGTGGTCTCGGGCTCGCCCCGGGCGTCGTCCTGCTGGGCGACGGGACGCTCGAGGTCGGCGACGTCGCCGTCGTCGCTCGTGACGACCGGGATCGACCCGGTCTGGGCGGCGTGCGTCTCGGCGAAGGCGCGCTCGAGGCGCTCCTGGAAGTCGCGGTGGGCGCCGTCGTACTCGTCTTGCGTGATGTCGCCTCGACCGACGAGGGCCTCGGTGTAGAGGGTGCGCACCGAGCGCTTCTGCTCGATGAGGTTGTACATCAGCGGCTGGGTCATCGAGGGGTCGTCGCCCTCGTTGTGGCCGCGTCGGCGGTAGCAGACGAGGTCGATGACGATGTCGCGCTTGAACTGCTGACGGTACGAGAACGCGAGCTCGGCGACGCGGGCCACGGCCTCGGGGTCGTCGCCGTTCACGTGGAAGATCGGCGCCTGGATCGTCTTGGCGACGTCGGTGGAGTACACCGAGGTGCGCGACTCGGACGGCGGCGTCGTGAAGCCCACCTGGTTGTTGATGACGATGTGGATGGTGCCGCCGACGCGGTAACCGCGCAGCTGCGACATCTGCAGCGTCTCGACCACGACGCCCTGACCGGCCATGGCCGCGTCGCCGTGGATCAGGATGGGCAGCGTGCTGAAGGCGCCGGTCGTCCCGCGGTCTTGCTTGGCGCGCACGATGCCCTCGAGCACGCCGTCACCGGCCTCGAGGTGCGACGGGTTCGCGGCCAGGTACACCGGGATGGTCTCGCCGACGGCGCTCGTGAACTCGCCCTCGGTGCCGAGGTGGTACTTGACGTCGCCCGAGCCCTGGACCGTCTTGGGGTCTTGCGTGCCCTCGAACTCGCGGAAGATCTGACCGTAGGTCTTGCCGGCGATGTTCGTCAGCACGTTCAGGCGCCCGCGGTGGGCCATGCCGATCGCGACCTCGTCGAGGCCTTCGCGGGCGGCGTGCTGCATGACCGTGTCGAGCAGCGAGATGGTGGACTCGCCGCCCTCGAGGCTGAAGCGCTTCTGGCCGACGTACTTCGTCTGCAGGAAGGTCTCGAAGGCCTCGGCCTCGTTGAGCTTCGCGAGGATGCGCATCTGCTCGTCGTGCGAGGGCTTCGTGTAGGGCACCTCGAGGTGGTCCTGGATCCACTTGCGCTGTGCCGGGTCCTGGATGTGCATGTACTCGACGCCGATGGTGCGGCAGTACGAGTCGCGCAGGATGCCGAGGATGTCGCGCAGCAGGGCATGGGTGCGGCCGCCCAGGCCGCCGGTGACGAATTCGCGGTCGAGGTCCCAGAAGGTGAGCCCGTGGCTCTCGATCGCGAGGTCGGGGTGCGTGCGCTGGCGGTACTCGAGCGGGTCGATGTCGGCCATCAGGTGGCCGCGCACGCGGTAGCTGTTGATCAGCTCTTGCACGCGGGCCGTCTTGCTGACGCGCTCGGCCAGGTTGACGTTGATGTCGGCGTTCCAGTGGATCGGCTCGTACGGGATGCGCAGCGCCGCGAAGATGTCCTCGTAGAAGCCGCGCTGCCCGATCAGCAGCTCGTGCACCTTCTTGAGGAACTCTCCCGAGCCCGCCCCCTGGATGACCCGGTGGTCGTAGGTGCTGGTCAGCGTGATGGTCTTGCCGATGCCGAGCTCGACCAGGGTCTTCGAGGCCGAGCCCTGGAACTCGGCCGGGTAGTCGAGGGCACCGGCGCCGATGATGGCCCCCGCGCCCTTCATCAGACGGGGCACGCTGTGCACGGTGCCGATGCCGCCGGGGTTGGTCAGCGAGATCGTGTTGCCCTGGAAGTCGGCGGCCGCGAGTTTGTTGTCGCGGGCCCGCTTGACGATGTCCTCGTAGGCGGTCAGGAACTCGCCGAAGTGCATCTCTTCGGCCTTCTTGATGCCGGGCACGAGCAGGGCACGGGTGCCGTCGGGCTTCGGGATGTCGATCGCGAGGCCGAGGTTGACGTGCGCCGGCGTGACGACCGACGGCTTGCCGTCGACCTCGTCGTAGAAGACGTTCTGGCTGGGGAACTCTTTCAGGGCCTGCACCAGGGCCCAACCGATGAGGTGGGTGAACGACACCTTGCCGCCGCGGGCGCGCTTGAGGTGGTTGTTGATGACGATGCGGTTGTCGATCATCAGCTTCGCCGGGATCGTGCGGACGCTCGTCGCGGTGGGCACGGTGAGGCTGGCGTCCATGTTCGTGGCGAGCGACTTGGCCATGCCGCGCAGGGGCGAGACGACGTTCTCGGCCTCGGGCGTGGGCTGCTCGCCGGGGGTCGTGGGCTTCGCCTTGGCCTTGTCGGGCACCTGGGCCGGGATCGGCTTCGCCGCCGGCTCGACCGAGGTGGTGCGCGCGGCGGCCTTCTGGCCGGCGGCGGCAGCGGCGGCGGGTGCCGGGGCCTCGGCCGCCGGAGCGGCAGCGGAGGACGCAGGAGGCGCGGGCGCGGTCTCGACGGACGGGGCGGTGGGCGACGTGGGCGCGGACCCGCTCTCGGGCGGCGTGTAGGCCTCGAGGATCGGCCACCACGACTCGTCGACCGAGTTCTTGTCGACCACCCACTGCTCGTAGAGCTCGTCGACGAGCCACTCGTTGGCCCCGAACTCGGCTGCAGCGCCGTCGTCAGTTGTACCGGTCACGTGGCTTGACACAGCCGATCGCCCACTCTCCGTTGATTGTTGATCAGTGCGTGGGCTGCGACGCCCACCTCTGCCAGCTTAAGCGCAAACGGCCGGTCCTCGGCGGGACGACTCACAGGGATTACCGTGGACCCATGCGGTTCTACGAGACGACCCCCACGCACGATCTGACCTACTCCGACGTGTTCCTCGTCCCGAGCCGGTCGTCGATCACCAGCAGGCTCGACGTGTCCCTCGCCCCGGGCGACGGCACGGGGGCCACGATCCCGATCGTGTCGGCCAACATGAACTCGGTCACGGGCCCTCGCCTGGCGGCGACCCTGGCCCGTCGCGGCGGGCTCGGCGTGCTGCCGCAGGACATGCACCTGCAAGACCTCGACGCCGCCATCCGCTGGGTCAAGGCCCAGCCCGTCGACTACGACACGCCCTACTCGCTCGACGCGGGGCAGACAGTCGAGCAGGCGCTGTCGGTCGTCCCGGCCGTCGAGGGCCACGGCATCGTGCTGCACGACGGCACGGGGGCCTACCTCGGCTGCATCGCCACCTCCCGCCTGGCCACGGCCCCGCGGGACGCGGTGCTCGGCGACCTGCTGCACGGCGCCCTGACCTCGCTCGACGCGGACGACGTCGACAGTCCGCGCGACGCGTTCGACCGCATGGTGGCGGCCGACATCCACTTCGCCCCCGTGCTGCGGCACGGTCGGGTCGTCGGCACGGTGAGCCGCAAGAGCGCGCTGCGCTCGACGATCTACCAGCCCGCCGTCGACGCCGACGGCCGGCTCCGCGTCGCCGCGGCGATCGGCATCAACGGCGACGTCGCGGGCAAGGCGAAGGCCCTCGCCGCGGCAGGCGTCGACGTCCTCGTGATCGACACGGCGCACGGCGACCAGGACGGCATGATCCGGGCCGTCCAGGCGGTGTCCGCCCTCGACCTGGGCCTGCCGATCGTCGCGGGCAACGTCGTCACCGAAGAGGCCGTGAGGCACCTCGTCGCCGCGGGCGCGTCCATCGTCAAGGTGGGCGTCGGGCCGGGTGCCATGTGCACCACGCGCATGATGACCGCCGTCGGTCGTCCCCAGTTCTCGGCCGTGCTCGAGACGGCGGCGACCGCCCGTGCCCTCGGGGCGCACGTCTGGGCCGACGGCGGCGTGCGCTACCCGCGCGACGTGGCGCTCGCCCTCGCGGCGGGCGCGTCGTCGGTGATGATCGGCTCGTGGTTCGCCGGCACCATCGAGGCTCCGGGCGAGCTCGCGAGCGACGAGCGAGGCCTCTACAAAGAGAGCTGGGGCATGGCGTCGACCAAGGCCGTGCGCGGTCGCTTCGAGCGCCTCGACCCGTACGAGCTGGCCCGCAAGACGCTCTTCGCCGAAGGCATCTCGTCGTCGAAGATCTACCTCGACCCGCTGCGTCCCGGCGTCGAGGACCTCCTCGACATGATCACGTCGGGCGTCCGCAGCTCGTTCACCTACGCCGGGGCGACGTCGGTCCCCGAGTTCGCCGAGCGGGCGCTCGTCGGCGTCCAGTCGGCGGCCGGCTACGAAGAGGGCAAGGCGCTCCCCGTCAGCTGGTGAGACGGGGCCGAGATCGCGCGACGGGAACCGTCCCGGTGCCGTAAGATCGCCCGTCTATGGATGACCCTCCGTCTCAGACGACCGCACCCTCCCACCATCTCGCGCCGTGCCTCCTGACCACGGGCCCTTCGGCCGCCGAGCGGGGTGACTCCGCCCGGTGAACGAGTGGATACTGCTCGCGTTCGGCCTGCTGCTCACCGTCGGCACCGGCCTCTTCGTGGCCAGCGAGTTCTCGCTGGTCAACCTCGACCGGTCCGACCTCGAGGCCCGTCAGTCCCGAGGTGAGAAGGGGCTCGCCCCGACCATCGGGGCGCTGCGCATCACGTCGACCCACCTGTCGAGTGCCCAGCTCGGCATCACGCTGACGACCCTGCTGACCGGCTACACGATGGAGCCCGCGATCTCGCGCCTCCTGTCGCCGCCGCTCACCGCGGTCGGCGTGCCCGAGGGGGTCGTCGCGGTCGGTGCCCCGATCGTCTCGATCGTCGTCGCGACCCTGCTGTCGATGATCATCGGCGAGCTCGTGCCCAAGAACTTCGCCCTGGCCCTCCCGCTCAAGACGGCGAAGCTGGTCATCCCGTTCCAGGTGCTGTTCACCACGGTGTTCAAGCCCGCGGTCGCCCTGCTCAACAACACGGCCAACGCCGTGCTGCGCGCCATGGGCATCGAACCGAAAGAAGAGCTGTCGGGTGCCCGGACGGCCGAAGAGCTGTCGTCGCTCGTGCGCCGCTCGGCGACCGAGGGCAGCCTCGACCGCGACACGGCGACCCTGCTCGCCCGCACGCTCGTGTTCAGCGACCACACCGCCTCCGACGTCATGACCCCGCGGCCCCGCCTGTCGACCGTCGCGCGCGGCGACTCGGCCGAGACCGTCCTCGAGTTGGCTCGACGCACCGGCTACTCGCGGTTCCCGGTGACGGACGACGGCATCGACGACGTCGTGGGCCTCGTCCACGTCAAGCAGGCCGTCTCGGTGCCGCGCGAGAAGCGCGCCGACGTGCCCGTCTCCGCGCTGCTGACCGACGCCGTCCGCGTGCCCGAGACGATGACCCTCGACAACCTGCTGGGCGAGGTGCGCGGTCGCGGCTACCAGATGGCCGTCGTCGTCGACGAGTACGGCGGGACCGCCGGTGTCGTCACCCTCGAAGACCTGATCGAAGAGCTGGTCGGCGAGGTCAGCGACGAGCACGACCGCAGCCGGGTCGACGTCGTCCGCTCGCGCAACTGGCTGACCTTCCCCGGCCTGCTGCGGCCCGACGAACTGCTCGAGCGCGCCTCGGTCAAGGTGCCGGAGGACGGCCCCTACGAGACCGTCGGCGGCTGGCTGATGAGCGAGCTCGGCCGCCTGCCCAAGGTCGGCGACGTCGTCGAGACCGACGACGGCGCGTTCCGGGTCGAACGGCTCGACGGCCGACGCATCGATCGCATCCGCTTCACGCCCACGCCCGACGACGTGCCCGAGGTCACGACGACCGAGCCGGGCCGACGCGACGGCCGCGGGCGGGACGACCGCGACCGGTCAGGTCGACGTGACCCGAAGGCACCGCCCGAGGAGGCGCGGCCCGAGAAGGTGCGCACGGGCGTCGAGGACGACCGTCGCGCGGTCCGCACGAAAGAGGTGACCCGATGAGCAGCGACTGGTGGGGCATCGTCTGGCTCGTGGTGCTGCTGGCCGGCAACGCGTTCTTCGTGGCGGCCGAGTTCGCCGTGATCTCGGCCCGCCGGTCGCAGATCGAGCCCAAGGCCGAGGCCGGCAGCCGGGCCGCCAAGACCACGCTCTGGGCCATGGAGCACGCGACGATGATGCTCGCGACGACGCAGCTCGGCATCACGATCTGCTCGCTGCTGATCCTCAACGTGTCCGAGCCGTCGATCCACCACCTGCTCGAGGGGCCGCTCGGCTGGACCGGGCTCAGCCCCGAGCTGGTCAGCGTCGTCGGCTTCGTCATCACGCTGGTGCTCGTGTCGTTCCTGCACGTCGTGTTCGGCGAGATGGTGCCGAAGAACATCTCGTTCTCGCTGCCGGACCGTGCCGCGCTGCTGCTGGCCCCGCCGCTCGTCGCCATCGCCCGCGTGCTGCACGTGGTCGTGCTGGCCCTCAACCACTCGGCGAACGCCGTGCTGCGGGCCTTCAAGGTCGAGCCGAAGGACGAGGCGACCAGCGCCTACACGGTCGACGAGGTCGCGACGATCGTGGCCCAGTCGCAGCGCGAGGGCATGATCACCGACGCCACCGGCACCGTGCGTGCGGCGTTCGAGTTCACCGAGAAGACCGTCGCGCAGACGGCCGTCCCGATGGACGAACTCGTGACCCTGCCCGAGGACGCGACGCCGCACGACGTCGAGCGCGCCGTCGCCCAGCGCGGCTTCTCGCGGTACGTGCTGGTCGACGACGGCGGTGACCCCACGGGGTACCTGCACCTCAAGGACGTCATCGACCTCGACGAGGACGAGTTCGCCGACCCGGTGCCGCCGAAACGCATCCGGCAGCTGATCTCGATCTTCCAGGGCACCGAGCTCGAGGACGCCCTGGCGACCATGCGCCGCAGCGGCGTCCACGTCGCGCGGTCCTTCGACGAGACCGGCGCCACGCGCGGCGTGCTCTTCCTGGAAGACATCCTCGAAGAGCTCATCGGCGAGGTGCAGGACGCGACCCGGCGTCGCTGAGCGAGCCTCCGTAGACGACGCGACCCGCGCCTCCTGACCCGAGAGGGTGAGGAGGCGCGGGTCGCGTCGTGCAGGGCCGTCGCGGCCCCGGGCGGCTCAGCGCACGCGGAACGGGGCTCGCTCGTACTGCGACGGCACGTAGTCGAGCTCGACCCCGAGTTCCGCCGCGGCGCGCAGCGGGAAGTGCGGGTCGCGCAGGAACTCGCGCGCCATGAGCACGACGTCGGCGCGACCGCTGGCCACGACCTCGTTCGCCTGCTCGGCGCCGACGATGAGCCCGACGGCGCCGGTCTCGACGCGGCCCTGGGTGCGGACGTGCTCGGCGAAGCGCACCTGGTAGCCGAGGCCGACCGGGATGCTCACGCCGGCGACGAGGCCGCCGGTCGAGATGTCGAAGAGGTCGGCGCCGGCGTCGTGCGCCCAGGCGGCGACGGTGGCGGTGTCGTCCTCGTTCCAGCCGCCGTCGGCCCAGTCGGTCGCCGAGAAGCGGACGAGCAGCGGGTACTCGTCGCCGACCTCGGCTCGGACGGCCGCGACGACCTCGAGCAGGAACCGCGCACGGTTCTCGAGCGACCCGCCGTACCGGTCGTCGCGCTCGTTGCTCAGCGGCGAGAGGAACTGGTGCAGCAGGTAGCCGTGGGCGGCGTGCAGCTCGATCAGCTCGAAGCCGGCGTCGACCGAGCGGCGCGCGGCGACGCGGAACGCCTCGACGAGGTCTCCCACCGCCTCGGTGGTCAGCGCGACGGGCTCGTCGTAGCCCTCGAAGGCGACGGCCGACGGGGCGACGGTGGTCCAACCGCCCTGCTCGGCGGGGACGGTGCCCTGCGTCTCGCTCCACGGGCGGAAGGTCGAGGCCTTGCGGCCCGCGTGGGCGAGCTGCACGCCGGGCACGGAGCCCTGCGAGCGGATGAACGCCGTGATCGGGCGGAACGCCTCGACCTGCGCGTCGTTCCAGAGCCCGAGGTCTTGCGGCGAGATGCGGCCCTCGGGCGTGACCGACGTGGCCTCGGCGATGACCGCACCCGCGCCTCCTCGGGCGAGCGAGCCCAGGTGCACGAGGTGCCAGTCGGTGGGGACGCCGTCCTCGAGCTCTGCCGAGTACTGGCACATGGGGGCGACCCAGAGGCGGTTTCGGAAGGCCTGGCCGCGCAGGGTGATCGGATCGAAGAGGCCGACGCTCGCGCCGGTGGGCTCCGCGGTGGCGTCGGGGGTGGTCGTGGGGACTGCGTCCGTCTGGGTCACGAGGGGGGTCATCGCCTTTCGGTGGGGAGGGCCGCGAGCTCGTCGACGAAGCGTCGGAGCGGCTCGGGCCCGGTGTAGAGGTGCCCGGTGATGCCGAGCGCCTGGGCGGCCTCGACGTTGTCGGACCTGTTGTCGATGAACACCGTGGCGGCGGCCGTTGTTCCGAGTTCGGCCAGGACGTGCTCGAAGATGGTGGCCGACGGCTTGAGGTCGTCGAGTTCGGCGCTGACGAAGACGTGCTCGAACAGCTCGCCGAGGGGTGAGTGCCGGAACGGTGACGCGAAGTCGAGACCGGCGTTCGAGAGGATGGCCAGGCGCGTGCCGCCGTCGGCCAGGTCGGCGATGACGTCGAGGGTGCCGGGCTCGGGGACGAACCACGACGGGAAGTCGGCGGCCCAGAGCTCGTGCACGCGGGTGCGGGTCCAGGCGGCGCCGGTGTCGGCCTCGATCGCCCGCCAGTACGCTCCGGCGCTGAGCGTGCCGCGGTCCAGGGCGTGGCGGTGGCGACCGTAGCTGGGCCAGAGCACGTCCGGGCCGACGCCCGCGAGGTCTTCGATGCGGCGGCGCGACGCGTCGTCGGGGAACCGCGCGATCACCTCGCCGTAGTCGAAGACGACGGTGCGGCCGGGGAGTGAGATGCTCATCGGCCCACCGTATCGGCGGGCACGGGTCGGTCGGGGCCGACTACCGTCGGGGCGTGACCTCCGACACCCGCTTCACCGACTGGACCCCTTCCGACGCCGCCGACCGGATCGCCGTCCCCACGGTCGACGACGACAAGTACAGCCGCGGCGTGCTCGGCGTCGTGACCGGCTCGAGCTCGTACCCGGGCGCCGCCGTGCTCGGGGTCGAGGCCGCGCTGCACACCGGGGTCGGCATGCTGCGTTACCTCGGCCCCGCCCGCGCGTCCGACTTCGTGCTGCACCGTCGACCCGAGGCCGTCACGAGCCCGGGTCGCGTGCAGGCGTGGTTGCTCGGCTCGGGGGTCGACCCGGACCACCTCGACGACGAGACGCGCGACGGGTTCGCGACCGCCGCCTCCTCGGGGGTGCCGCTCGTCCTCGACGCCGGGGCGTTGTCGCTGCGCGAGCACGCGACCGGGCCCGTCGTGCTGACACCGCACTTCCGCGAGCTGGCGAAGGCGTCGGGACGCGAGGTGGACGACGTCGCCGCCGACCCGGCGGGTGCCGCCGAACGCGCGGCGGGGGAGTGGGGTTGCACGGTGCTCGTGAAGGGCCACCGCACGTACGTCGCGTCGCCGGGCGGCACGCGGCTGGTCGCCGCCAGCGCCCCGTCGTGGCTCGCGACCGCCGGTGCGGGTGACGCGCTCGGAGGAGTCCTCGGGGCCCTGGTCGCGACGCACGCCGACGAGATCGCCGGGGACGAGGAGGCGCTGGCCCGGTTGGCCGCGACGGCTGCGGTCGTCCACGGCCTCGCGGCGTCCCGGGCGAGTGCCGGGGGACCGTTCACCGTGCTCGGCCTGGTCGACGCCCTGCCCGCCACGATCGCGGAGCTGCTGCGCCGGGGCTGAGCCCGGATCTGCTGGGCCGAGCCGTGCTGGCCCCGGCCGCGTTGAGCCCGGCCGCGCTGAGCCCGGCCGTGGCGCACGCGACCACGAACTGAGCGTCGCACCACCGAAGTCGGTGGTGCGACGCTCAGGTCGTGGTGCGGCGCTCGACGGGCCAGGGCCCGACGCGAGCGCCCGAGGGTCAGGAGGCGGGGGTCGCCGCCACGAGGAACTCGACCGTGCCCTGGTCCTCGACCTTGACGAAGCCGAGGCTCGGCGCGTCGACGCCGTAGTCCGAGAAGGTCACCGGGATCGACCCGCTCACCTGCACGCCGTCGCCCGAGAGCGCCGCCTGCAGGGGTACGGTGACGGTCTTCGTGACGCCGTGCATGGTCAGCTCGCCGGTCGCCTCGACCTTGGCCACCTCGCCGTCGGACGGGACGGCCGCCTCGATCGGCTGGGTCAGCGTGAAGGTGGCCGTGGGGTACTGGTTCACCTGCATGGCGGTGCCCTTGAAGTAGTCGTCGCGGTTGCTGCTGTCGGTCGCGATCGAGGCGACGTCGACGTCGATGGTCGCGGCCGAGATGGTCGTGCCGTCGACGGTGATGGTGCCGGAGACCTGGTCGGTCTTGCCGACGACGGTGACGTCGGTGCCGTTCAGCACCTCGTCGACGCGGTAGCCGGCCGTGCTGCCGTCGCCGATGCTCCAGTCACCCGTGAGTTGGCTGGGGTCGAGCGTGCTCGAGCCGGGGGTCAGCGAGGCGGTGGGTGCGGCGTCGGGTTCACCGACGATCACGTCGCGGTAGAAGGCCGGCCCGGCGAAGGCCGCGGTGGCCCCCAGGACGACGACGACGGCTGCGGCGATGCCCAGCCCGATCTTGGTCTTCTTCTTCATGGTGTCTTCGTCCTTCGGAGGGGTCGGCGTGACGCGCGGCGAGTCCACGGGGCTGGCTCCGATGGTGGCGTGCCTCTTTTGCAAGAACCTGGGAGGCGCGGGTGAAGACGGTGCGCGTCAGGGCGCGGTGAAGCGGGTGAGGAACTCGCGGGTGCGGGCCTCGCGCGGCGCCGTGAACAGCTGGGCGGGCGGGCCCTGCTCGGCGATGCGGCCCCGGTCGAGGAAGACGACCCGGTCGGCGACGTCGCGGGCGAAGGCCATCTCGTGCGTCGCCATGAGGATCGTCGTGCCGACCTCTTTCAGCGTGCGCACGAGGTCGAGCACCTCGCCCACCAGCTCGGGGTCGAGCGCACTCGTGATCTCGTCGAGCAGCAGCACGGCGGGGCGCGGGGCCAGGGCCCGGGCGATGGCGACCCGCTGCTGCTGACCGCCCGAGAGGCGGTCGGGGTAGGCGCCGGCCTTGTCGCCGAGGCCCACGCGCGTGAGGACCTCGAGGGCGCGCTCGTTCGCGGCGGCCTTGGGCTGGCGCAGCACGTGGCGACTGGCGAGCGCGACGTTGTCGAGCACGGTCAGGTGCGGGAAGAGGTTGAAGTGCTGGAAGACGACGCCGATCCGGGCACGGACGGCGTCGACGCGCACCCGGGGGTCGGTGATGTCGTCGTCACCGAGCACGATGCGGCCGTCGTCGATCTGTTCGAGCAGGTTCACGGTGCGCAGCAGGGTCGACTTGCCCGAGCCGCTGGCCCCGATCAGCGCCACGACCTCGTCTCGCGCGACGTCGAGGTCGATGCCGTCGAGCACGACCGTGTCGCTGAACGACTTGCGGACGCCCTCGAGGCGCAGCACCGTCTCGGGGCCGTGAGCGGCGGGGGTGACGGGCACCGCGCCTCCTGCGGTGGGCTCGGGGGTGGGGGTGCTCATACGACGCTGCCCGCCTGTTCGCGACGACGGAGGCGCGCCGACAGCCAGTCGGTCAGCCAGATGGTGGGCAGGGCGAGCAGCACGAAGAGCAGCCCCGCGAGCACGTAGGGCGTGAAGTTCGCCGCGGTCGCCGTCTCGATCTGCGCGGCGCGGACGGCGTCGACGGCCCCGAGCACCGAGATGAGCCCGACGTCTTTCTGCATCGAGACGAAGTCGTTCATGAGGGCGGGCGTCACCTTCCGCAGAGCCTGCGGGAACACGACGAGGCGCAGGGTCTTGGCGTGGCTGAGGCCGAGCGACCGGGCCGCGAGGCGCTGCGACGGGTGGACGGCGTCGATGCCGGCGCGGATGACCTCGGACACGTAGGCCGAGTAGGTGAGGATCAGCGCGATGGTGCCCCAGAACTCGGCGGGCAGGCGTGGGATGCCGAGGCCGAGGCCCGGCACGCCGAAGCCCACGAGGTAGAGCACGATGATCAGCGGCATGCCACGGAACAGGTCGGTGTAGCCCCGCACGAGCGCCCGGACGGGGAAGAACACCGGCCCCCTGAGGGTGCGCAGCGCGGACAGGACGGTGCTGACGACGGCGACGCCGACGGCCGCGACCAGCAGCACCCGCACGTTCAACCAGAGGCCCTCGACGACGCGGGGCCAGGCCGAGGCGAAGGTCGCCCCGTCGAGGAAGCTGAACTGGACGCGGGACCAGCCGGGCGTGCTGGTGACCGCCCACCAGGCGAGGGCGGCGAAGGCGACCGTGCTGACGGCCGCGATCACGACGGAGCGGGTCGACTGCCGTCGCCGGAACGCGCGTCGGTCGAGTTCGAGGTCGCTGACCACCACCGGGTCGGCCGCGACCGTGCGAGGCGCTACGACAGCTCTTTCACGTCGTAGTCGGCGAGCCACTGCTGCTGCAGCTCGGCGAGGGTGCCGTCGGCCCGGAGGTCGTCGACGGCTTTCGTGACGTCGGCGGTCAGCGAGCTGCCGAGCGGAAGGACGATGCCGAGCTGGTCGCTCGCCCCGTCGGTCGCGGGCAGCTGACCCAACACGACGCCGCCCTCGACGAAGTAGGTGGCGGTCGGGACGTCGAGGACGATGGCGTCGACCTGACCGGCCTCGAGCGCCGCCTTGGCGTCGTCGTTCGAGTTGTAGGCCTGCACTCCGCCGTCGGGGTCGATGGCGTTCTCGGCGGCGGTGAAGCTCGTCGTGCCGCTCTGGGCCCCGATCGCGAGGCCCTTCAGGTCGGCGATGGAGGTGGCGTCGGCCGCGGCGGTGCCGGGCAGGGTCACGACCGCCTGGCGCGTCTCGTAGTAGGCGGGCGAGAAGTCGACGGCCTTCTTGCGCTGGTCGGTGATCGAGAACTGCTGCAGGTTGAGGTCGAAGGTCTTCGGCCCCGGCGCGATGGCCTCGTCGAACGTGGTGCGCACCCAGACGACGTCGGAGTCGTCGTAGCCGAGCTTCTCGGCGACCGCGTAGGCGACGGCGGCCTCGTAGCCCTTGCCCGAGGTCGGGTCGTCGTCCTCGACCCACGGGCCGTAGGCCGGCTCACCCGTGGCGACGGTGAGCTCGCCCTCGGTGACGGGGCCGACGGCCGCGGCGCCGTCACCCGAGCCCCCGTCGGACGAGCAGGCGGCGAGCGACCCGGCCAGCACGAGGGCGGCGGCGGTCGCGACGAGTCGGAGGGAGGCGGGTCTGCGCATGAGTGGGATCGTAGCGGCGACCGCCGACGTCGGCCGACGCATGACGCCCGGTGTCGGGACCGACGGCTAGCCTGTGGGCATGCCGACCCCCGTGCCCTCCGCGTCGGCCGACCCCGGTGCGCCCGCCGTCCGTGACGCGCGGTCGTCGGGCACCCGGCCCGTGGTCGACGGTCGCACCGCGTTCGTCGAGCGGGCGAGGTCGCTCGCGGCGTCACCCGTCGTGCTCGGCATCGCCTTCGTGCTCGTGCACGCCTGGCTCGTCCGGCTGAACCTCGTCGGCGGCAACCGCACCCTGGGCGACGTCGACGTCGTCTACCGCACCTGGATGCAGCAGGGCATCGGGGGCGGCGACTGGGTGGGCGTCGACCGACCGTGGGTCTACCCGCTGCTCGCCGCGGTGCCGATGCTGGTCGCCCGGCTCGGTGGCGACTCGGGCTACGGGGCGGTGTGGCTCGTGCTCGTGTCGCTCCTGAACGCCGCGGCCTTCGTCGTGCTCGTGGCGCGGCGGCGCGCCGGCTCCGTGGTCGCCGCCTGGTGGTGGCTGGGGTTCCTCGTCGCCCTCGGGCCGATCTCCCTCGGTCGCATCGACGCCGTGACGGTCGCGATCGCCCTGGTGGGCCTGCTCCTCGTCTCGACCAGGCCCTCGCTCGCGTCCGCCCTGCTCACGATCGCGGCCTGGGTCAAGGTCTGGCCCGCCGCCCTCGTGGTGGTCGCCGTCCTCGCGGTGCGTCGCCGGGTCGAGGTCGTCGTGGCCGCGGCGGTGACGAGCGCGGTCGTGGTCTCGATCTCGCTCGTGCTCGGCAGCGGATGGAACGTGGTGGGCTTCGTCGGTCAACAGGCCGGCCGCGGTCTGCAGGTCGAGTCGCCCGCGGCGGTGCTCTGGCTCTGGCGCGCCGCCGCCGGGGTCCCCGGCACCTTCGTCTACTACGACCGTGAGATCCTCACCTACCAGATCGCCGGCGACGGGGTCGGGTTCGCCGCGAAGGCGATGAGCCTCGTGATGGCCGCGGTCGTGCTGGGCGTCGTGCTGCTGGGTCTGCGGGCGATGCGCCGCGGGGTGGCGGCCACGCGCCTCCTGGGTCCGCTGTCGCTGGCCGTCGTCGTCGCCCTGATCGTGACCAACAAGGTCGGTTCGCCGCAGTTCGTGGCGTGGCTGGCGGTGCCCGTCGTCGTCGGGCTCGTGCTCGCGCGGTCGGGCGGGCCGCGGTTCGTCGTGCCGGCGGTGCTGGCCGTGGTCGTGGCGGGGCTGACGCAGGTGGTCTACCCGCTCGAGTACGACGCCCTGCTCGCCGCGCGAACCGACCTGGTGGCCGTGGTCACCGTGCGGGCCGTGCTCGAGCTGGGTCTGCTGGCGTGGACCGTCGTCACGCTCTGGCGCGTGCGCCCGGCACACGCGAGGATGGACGCATGATCGTCGCGTTCTCCGTCTCGCCCAGTGGTGCCGCTCCCGAGGGCGGGCCGTCCTCCGGCTCCGAGCCCGACTCGGTCCACTCGGCCGTCGCGGCCGCCGTCGCGGTCGTACGGGCCTCGGGCCTGCCGAACCACACCTCGTCGATGTTCACCGAGATCGAAGGCGAGTGGGACGAGGTCATGGCCGTCGTCAAGGCCGCCACCGAGGCCGTGGGGGCTTTCGGCTCGCGCGTCTCGCTCGTGCTCAAGGCCGACATCCGACCGGGGCGCACCGGCGAGCTGACCGGCAAGGTCGAGCGGCTCGAGGCGGCGCTCGGCGCCACCGATCACGCGGCCTCGCCGGTCGCGGCCGCCCCCGGGGCGTAGGCCTCGTGCCGGCGCGACCGAGCCGCCGGGGGACCGCCCTCCTGGCCGGCGGCGTCACCGTGGTGCTGGTGGCCGCCGTCGCGATCGGCGTCGGTGTGTCCCAGGGCGAGCCGTCCGCGTTGCCGACGAGCGCGAGCCCGACCGTCGCGGCCGCACCCACCCCGACACCGACGCCGACCCCCGAGGCCGTCCCCGCGCCTCCGTCGCCCGAGGCCCTCGCGGGACTGCCGCTGGCGTTCTACGACGCCGTCATCCCCGCGCTCCTCGACGGTGCCGACGTCACGCCCGAGAACGCCTGGGCGGTGGCCACGCCGACCGCGCCGCTCGTCGCGCTGTACGCGAGCCCGGCGGCCGACGCCGTGCCGGTCGCCACGCTCTCCTCGACGGTGCCGACCCTGAACCTTCCCGCGGCGACGGCGGTCTGGGGCTCCCGAGAGGGTGCCGACGGCGGCATGCTGCTCGTCTCGACACCGTCCCGCAACGCGACGCCCGGTGACGGAGGCGTGCCGGCGGCGCCGAGTGCGACCTTCGGGTGGGTGCGCGCCGCCGACGTGTCGGTGGTGGGCGCGGCGTCGAGCGTCGTGGTCGACACCGCGGCGTCCACCCTCTCGATCGTCGGGCCGGACGGGGTGGCGTCCGCCTCCGAGGCCGTCCGACTCGGCACGCCGGACGATCCGACCCCCTCGGCGACGGCGACCTACATGCAGGCGAACTACGTCGACCGCTCGATCGGGTACACGCAGGGCAACCCCATCGCCCTCACCGGGGCCCACTCGTCGCTCCTGCCCGAGTACGGCGGCAACTCCGCCCTCACGGCCATCCACTTCTATCCCGACCCGACCGGGGCGTCGCACGGGTGCGTGCGGGCGTCGGCGGCGATGACCGCTGCGCTGGCCGCCCTGCCGGTCGGCACCGCGATCACCTTCACCTGACCTCGTCCGACACCGATCGGGTCGGCGGCACCGATCGCCCCCCCCGATACCGATCGGACCCGCGACACACTGGTGCCGCGCGCCGCCGGGGTCGTAGACTCGTCTTCGCATCGCGCGGTCGAATCGATACGACCCGACGTCGAGCACCTGCCGGGTGTCGACGCCGCCCTCGGGCCCGCGCCCCTCCCAGCTCGACGGCGAGCCGTGGCAGGCTCCCTCGCTGACACCCCTCGAACTCGAAGGCCTTCGCTCGTGACCCACCTCTCCCGCCGTCGTCGCACGGCCGCCCTGATCGCCCTCGCCCTGGGTGGTTTCGGCATCGGCTCGACTGAATTCGTCGCCATGGGCCTGTTGCCGAACATGGCGGGCGACCTGCTCCCCGACCTCTACTCGCGCTCGGCGGACGCCGGCATCGCCCAGGCCGGCTGGTTGATCAGCGCCTACGCCCTCGGCGTCGTCGTGGGGGCCCCGACCATCGCCGCGATGTCGTCGCACTTCCCGAAGAAGAAGCTGCTGCTCGCGCTGCTCGCCGCCTTCACGGTCGGCACCATCGCCTCGGCCCTGCTGCCGTCGTTCGGCTGGGTGCTCGCCGCCCGCTTCGCCGCGGGCCTGCCGCACGGCGCCTACTTCGGCATCGCGTCCATCGTCGCCGCGTCGATCATGGGCCCCGGCAACCGAGGCAAGGGCGTCGCACTCGTGCTCAGCGGCCTGACGATCGCGAACGTCGTCGGCGTGCCCTCGATCACCTGGCTCGGTCAGCAGTCGGGCTGGCGGGTGGCCTACCTCGCGGTCGCCCTCATCTTCGCGCTGACCTTCGTCGCCGTCGCCTTCGCCGTGCCGCACCAGGACGGCGACGCGTCCGCCTCGATGAAGCGCGAGCTGCGGGCGTTCAAGCAGCCCCAGGTGTGGCTCGTGATGGGCATCGGGGCCATCGGCTTCGGCGGCTTCTTCGCCGTCTACAGCTACATCGCCAACGCCGTCACCGAGGGAGCGGGGGTGTCCGAGGGCATCGTGCCCTGGGTGCTCGTGACGGTCGGCGTCGGCATGACCATCGGCAACCTGCTCGGCGGCTGGCTCGCCGACCGCTCGCTCAAGCTCGCCATGTACCTCGGCTTCGTCGGCCTCATCGCGGCCCTCTCGGCCTACGCGCTCACCTCGAGCTCGATCGTCGGCATCTTCGTCAGCACGTTCTTCGTCGGCCTCGTCGGCTCGAGCGTCGGCCCGTCGGTGCAGTCCCGCCTGATGGAGGTCGCGGGCGAGAGCCAGGTCATCGGCGCCGCCCTGAACCACTCGGCCATGAACCTCGGCAACAGCTTCGGCGCGTACCTGGGCGGCGCGGTCATCGCGGCCGGCCTCGGTTTCTCGGCGCCCGGCTGGGTCGGCGTCGTGCTCGCCCTCGCCGGAGTCGTCCTCACCATGATCAGCTTCGGCATGCAGCGGGTCGACGACCGACGCGGTGGGGCCCGGGCCACGGCCGCCGAACGCGAGTCGGTCTCGGCGTAGGCGTCCTCGGGGCGCCGGCCCGCGCCTCCTGAGGTCGTGCGCGACCGCCTGCGGGAGCGGATTGCCGGTCGCTGCACGACCGACGTCCCCGTCGTCGTGCCAACCCGATCCCGTGTCGCTCGATACGACCTGTCTCGTGCCGTCAGGCGTGCCGGACGCGACTCGTCTCGTGCCCTCAGGCGTGCCGAACCCGACCGGTCTCGAACCTTCTGGCGTGCCGAACCCGACTGGTCTCGTGGCCTCAGCCGCGCCGAACCCGACATCAGGTGTCCGACACGCCGCTCGTGTCCGGGCTTCTCCCCGTCGTGAGCGGTGACTCGTCGCGATGTGCACAGGACAGGACAGGACAGGGCAGGACAGGGCAGGGCACGGCAGGGCGGCGTCGCGGGGGAGCGGCGGGTCAGGAGGCGCGGGTCGCGCAGACGACGAACGGCCCGGCCCACGAGGGGCCGGGCCGTGCTCCGGGGTGACGCCGGGCGTCAGAAGCTGGTCTGGGCCGGTGTGTCGGTCTGCAGCAGGATGCCGTCCTGGATGGCCCGCTTCCGCAGGGCGACCTTGGTGCCCACGTCGTAGCCGGCCACGCGGTACTTCTCACGGATGCGCTTCAGGTAGCTCTTCGCGGTCTCTTCGCTGATGCCGAGCTGGTAGGCGACGGCCTTGACCGGCTCGCCACCGCCGTAGAGCGCCATGACCCGGCGTTCTTGTGCGCTGAGCTTCGGCACGCCGCCGACCTCGGCGGCGTTCAGGGCCAGGTCGAGTTCGGCCGAGATGTACGACTCGCCCTTGGCGGCCGAGCGGATCGCCTCGACGATCATCTCGGCGTCCTCGCTCTTGACGAGGTAGCCCAGGGCGCCGGCAGCGAGGGCCTCGCGCACCACGTTGGGCTCGGAGTAGGTGCTCATCAGGACGGTCTTGACGCCCGTCGTCTTGAGCGTGTTGATCTTGAGCGAGATCGGGATGTTGTCCTTGAGGTCGAGGTCGAGCAGCACGACGTCGACGGGGAACTCGGGGTGCGTGAGCAGCTCGGGCCAGGACGCGACCGCGGCGACCATCGAGATGTCGCTCGCGGCACCACGGATCCACTCGCTGAGGGCGCCCAGGAGCATCTTGTGGTCGTCTACGAGGGCGAGGCGGATGCGGTCGTCGTGGTCTGACACGTCGGGACCTTCTTTCAGGACGGTGTGGGGTTCATGCTACGGGCGGGGGTGGTGATCGGGCCGGACCACGCGGGGTGCTCGGCGGCTCAGGCCTCGGCGGGGTTGTCGACGATGCAGCTGACCGAGATCTTGACGCTCGATTCGTGGGACGACACGACGTACTCGCCGGCGCGCTCGAGAGCGTTCCAGGTGGCGGGCGTGACGCGGTTGCGGCGGATGCCCGTCGTCGAGATCACGACGGGTACGCAGACGCTGCGACCGGCGAACGACTGGGACGCGGCGGTCACCGGGCCGAGGGCCAGCTGGATGGTCGTGCCCGGTGCGCGGCTCTTCGAGTCGCCGAGCAGCAGCCAGACGCCCTGCAGCAGGCCGTCGCGCTGTGCCGGGGCGAGGAGGCCGGCCAGCGACGACGGGTCGACCAGCGTGACCGACCGGCCGAGGTACTCGGACTCGGTGACCGCGTGGTGCAGCCAGGTCTCGCGCCTGCCCTCGATGAGGTGCAGGCGGAGTTCGGTGGCGAGCGACGCGGCCTGCGAGGCGACCTTGGGCGAGAGGGGCAGCGGCACGTCGCCGTTGGCGACGCCGTCGAGCAACTTCTCGGCCGCGAGGTCGAGTCGGGCCAGCTCGTCGCTCGCGAGCATTCCCACCGCGAAGCGGGGTTGCGACACGTTGCTCTGCACGAGCACCCGGTCGAGCTCGACCTGCACCATGCGACGGAACCGGTGGACCGCGAAGGTGGCGATGGCGCTCGGCAGGACGGCCAGGGCCACGACGGTGATCTGCTGCGGGCCCGAGTCGCTGGTGACGGGGGTCGAGAGCGCCACCATGACGACGAGCGCCACGAACAGCAGGGCGGTGGCGATGACGACCTCGCGCACGGGCCTCAGGGTGACGATCGGCAGCAGGCCGAAGCCGACGGCCACGCTCGAGGTGGCGTAGGCGCCCACGTCGTGCAGGGGCCAGATGGCGACGAAGTCGAGCGCGACGACGACGGCCAGGACGACCCCGATCACCGCGAACACCCCCGTGGTGAGTCTCTCGCCCCGCACGGTCACGAGCACGGCCGTGCCGATGAAGGTCGCCACGTACAGCAACCACGAGATCAGGACGGGGGCCACGTCGGGATAGGCCGACAGGTGGCTGAGGAAGAAGGCGAGGCCGTAGACGGCCTGGAGTGCGGCGACGACGGCTGCGCCGACGCCGAGGTAGCCGGTGCCGAGGGTCGCGCCGGCCGCTCGCGCCTGGCGCAGCGAGCGTGCGCCGGTCGAACTGATCGGCAGGCCGCGGGCGGCTCGGCGGCCCCGGACGACTCCGAGGGTGTTCTCGTCGATGCTCATCGTGGGGCCTCCAGGACGACGGTGGTGCCCGAGCCGGGGGACGAGAAGAGGCGGGCGCTGCCGCCGACCTCGTGCAGCCGGCCGACGACGGACTCCTTGAACCCCAGGCGTTCTTCGCTGATGCCCGCGAGGTCGAAGCCGACACCGGCGTCGGTGACCATCGCGCGCACCATCGAGTCGTCGTGGATGATCGTGACGTGGGCCTCGGTCACCCCGGCGTGACGACGAACGTTCTCGAGGCACTCGGCGAGGGCCAGCAGGAAGGCGTCGAGCACGTGCGTGGGCAGCAGCACCTGGCCGGTGCCGTGCCAGCTCACCTCGAGACCCATGCGGCCGAAGCGCTGCTTGACCGACTCGAGCGTCTGGCCGAGCGGGGACTCCTCGACGGTCTCGAGGCTGTAGTCGCCCGAGGCCTGCGGTTGGGGGGTGCCGCCGAGACGCAGGTGGCGCAGCAGGCGGGCGTCCTCGGCGGCCTGGTCCTGCAGGGCCTGGGGCGTGACGCCGAAGCCCGAGTGGGCGAGCAGGGTCAACGTGGCCAGCACCGTGTCGTGCAGCAGGCGTGCGCCCTGTCGTCGTTGCGCCTCGGTCTCGCTGGCCTGGCGTTCGGCCCGGTGGGCGTTGCCGATGCTGTAGATGCGGCGGGCCGCCAGGGGTACGGCGCGCCCGAGCCACAGGCCCGTGACGAAGCAGGAGACCCAGCCGAGCAACACGGCGGCCACCGGGAAGGTGAGGAGCGAGCCGGTGGCCAGGGCCACCAGGGCCAGCTCGACGACGAAGGCCACGATCGCCGTGGTCAACCGCGGTCGGCTGGACGAGAGCATCAGGCTGAAGGCGGCGGTCGCACCGCCGGCCAGGGGGATGATCGCGGTGGCGAGCGGGCCGTCGTCGGGCCCGCCGGCGGGCAGCAGCGCCACCACGGTCGCCGCGATGCCCGAGGCCAGTCCGACCGGGACCCAGACGCGGGCGCGCGGCCCGGTGACGAAGAGCAGCGACACGACGAGCAGCGCGACGAGCGGGGCGATGGCCGCGAGGTGCAGCGGGTCGGTCACGCCGGGGATCGCCAGGGCCACGATCGAGACCGCCGCGCAGGCGAGCCCCAGGGTGCTGGTCGTGCTGCTGAGCAGACGATCGCGCTCTTGGGCGAAGATGTCCATGATTCGTGAGTGGCTTCCGACGGTGGCGTCACGGTTGCCGGGTGGCTGGTGACTCCTCATGTTTTCACACCCAGCCCCTTCTCAGGGGGTCGTGCGGGGCCCGAATCGCCGATCGCCGAGGTAACGATCCGGTCGCGACGCCGAACTGTACCCCGCGGTGTCCACCGAACTGGGGTCAGGCGAGCAGGCGACGCAACTGGGCGCCCACCGCGTCGCCCTCGATGAGGAATCCGTCGTGTCCGTAGGGGCTCTCGACCACGGCCACGTCGTCGCCGTCCAGCCCGTGCCGCAGGTGTCGTGCGATCACCCGCTGGTCGGACACGGGGAAGAGCCGGTCGCTGTCGACGCCGAGCACGAGCGTCCGGGCCGTGATGCGGTTCAGGGCCGCCGCCACGCCACCACGGTCGCGCCCGACGTCGTGCGAGTTCATCGCGCCCAGCAGGGTCACGTAGCTGCCCGCGTCGAAGCGCCGGGTGAACTTGTTGCCGTGGAAGTCGAGGTAGCTCTCGACCTGGAACCGCCCCGGGCCGCCGAGCGGCGAGATCTCGCTCTGCCAGCTGCGACCGAACCGGGCGTTCAGCTCGTCGGGCGAGCGGTAGTTGAGCAGGGCCATCCGCCGGGCGAGCGCGAGGCCTCGGTACGGGCCGTCCACGGAGTCGTGGTAGTCCCCGCCGTCGAAGGCGGCGTCCATCCGGATCGCCTCGTACTGCACCGTGTTCAGGGCGATCTGGTCGGCGCTCACGACCGGCGGCGCGGCCAGCACGGCGAGCCGGTCGACGCGCGCCGGGTGCGTGACGGCCCACTCGAGGGCGTGCATGCCGCCCATCGACCCGCCCACGACCGCGGCCCACCGCTCGATGCCGAGGCGGTCGGCCAGTGCCGCCTGGGCGGCGACCTGGTCGCGGATCGTCAGGTGGGGGAACCTCGACCCCCACTCGACGGCGTCCGGCGCGAACGACGAGGGGCCGGTGCTGCCCTGGCAGCCCCCGAGCACGTTCGGTGCGACGACGAACCAGCGGTCGGTGTCGATCGCGAGCCCGGGGCCGACGACGCCGTTCCACCAGCCGGCCGTGGGGTGGCCGGGGCCGGCCGCTCCGACGACGTGGCTGTCTCCCGTCAGGGCGTGCGAGACCAGCACGGCGTTGCCGCGGTCGGCGTCCAGCTCGCCCCAGGTCTCGTAGGCGATCCGTGGGCGGGGCAGCGTGACGCCGCTCTCGAGCTCGAGGTCGTCCAACGCTTCGAAGAGCCGGGCCCCGGGATCGTCCCCGTCGCGCCAGGCGCCGGTGACCGGCGGGCGGCCGAGCATCGCCAGGCGCGTGCGCTCGCTGATGACGCTCGACGGGACGGTGTCCTCGGGTGTGCTCTGCCAGTCCATGTGACGTCCATCCTGGACGAGCCGAGGAGGCGCGGTGCGTTTGTTACGCACACCGTGCCTCCTCGGATCGGTCACCTGTGCCTCGCGGAGACCCAGAGCAGTATGTGACATACTGTCTCGGTCCGTCGAGCTGAAGGAACCCCATGCATGCAGTCGTGTCCGCCCGAGACGTCGTGAAGGCCTACCCCGGTCCCCGGGGAGGGGAACGGCGAACCGTCCTCGACGGCGTCTCGCTGAGCGTCGCGCCGGGTGAGATGGTCGTCGTGGTCGGGCCGAGCGGGTCGGGCAAGTCGACGCTGCTGCAGTGCGCCTCGGGGCTCGACTCCGTCGACGGCGGCTCGGTCGTCGTGGCCGGGACCGACCTGGCGGCCCTGCGTCCCGAGGCGGCCGCCCGGTTCCGCCGTTCGACGATCGGCTTCGTGTTCCAGTCGTACAACCTGGTGGGCGCGCTCACCGCGGCCGAGAACGTCGCGCTGCCGCTGCGCCTCGCGACCGGCCGTGCCGACCGGCGGGCCGTGCGCGAGGCCCTCGGCGCGGTCGGGTTGGCCGACGCGGCCGACCGCCGACCCGGCGAGCTCTCGGGCGGACAGCAGCAACGGGTCGCCGTGGCGCGGTCGCTGGCGACACGTCCGGCCGTGGTCTTCGCCGACGAACCGACCGGTGCCCTCGACACGGAGTCGGGCACCCGCGTCCTCGACCTGCTGCGCGACTACGCCTCGGGCACGACGTCGGTGGTCATGGTGACGCACGACCTCGAGGCCGCCGCTCGGGGTGACCGAGTGCTCGTGCTCAGGGACGGGGTCGTGCACGCCGAGCTCGTGGCGCCCGGCCCGGACGACGTCCTCGCCGCCGTCGCGGGGGCCCGAGGGGGATCGCGGTGATCGCGCGGCTCGTCGTCGCCGACCTCGTCGCCGGCTGGCGCACCTGGCTCGGCGCCTTCGTGGTGCTCTTCCTGTCGGGTGTCGTCGCGCTCGTCTGCGCGGGGGACGTCTCGACCGCCCGCGCCATGGACGACCCCGAGCAGGCCGCCGCCCTGATGAACCACGCGATGATCTACTCGGCGATGAACGGCCTCGTCGTCGTCGGCGGCGTCGCGCTCCTGGTCGGCTACGCCGTGCGTCTGCAGCGCACCCGCCACGCGCTCTGGCAGTTCGCCGGCCTCACCCCGCGCTCGATCGCCGCGGTCGTCCTCGCACAGGTCGCCACGGTCTCGGTCCTGGCATTGGTGGCGGCCTCGATCGCCGTCGTGCCCGTGCTCGACCTGCTGTTGAACGGCCTCTCGCGACCGGTGCGCGCCGATCCCGACGCTCCGTTGGTCTCGATCGCCCTGAGTCCCGGCCCGGTCGCCGTGGCCGCCCTCGTCCACGTCGGCGTGGCCGTCGCCAGTGCGGGCCTCGCGGCGCGGCGGGCCGGGCGGACGCCGGCCCTGGTCGCCGTCCGGAGGTCGCTCGACGAGACCGTGCGACCGGGCGTCGGACGACTCGTGGCCACCGGGCTCACGGGGGTGCTCGCCGTCGGGGCCTACGCCGGCTACCTCCTCGGCGATCGGGGCGTGACGGGGCTCTTCCCGATCGCGTTCATCGCACTCTTCGCCGCCGCCGCACCCTGGCTGACCGGCACCGTCATGCGCCTCTGGACGGCTGTCCTGCCGGCGGGCGTCGGCACGACCTGGTTCGTGGCCCGACGCAACGCCCTGCACGCGGTCGCCCGGAGCCAGGCGTCCGTGGCCCTGCTCGCGGTCGCCGCGGCGCTCGGTGCGTTCACCGGCACCATCGGTCTCTGGGACGATCCCGGAACGCTCGTCCAGGGCCTGGCCCTGTTCGGCGTGCCGGTCGCGGTCGTCCTGCTGACCGCGGGCACGACGATCTTCATGGCGACACCCGACAGGCGCCGCGAGGGCGCAGCGCTGGTGGTCGCGGGGATGACCTGGCGGGCCGTGACCCTGGCGGCGGCGATCGAGGCGTTGGTGGTCACGGGGACGGCAGGACTCGTCGCCACGGTCCTCGCCCTGCCCGCGACGATCGTGCCCTTCGCCGGGCAGCAGGCCGTCGACTCGCTGCGTCCGCTGCCCTGGGTGCTGCTCGTGGGGTTCACGCTGGTCGTGGTGCTCTCGATCGCCCCGGTGCTGGCGGCGCGTCGTCGTCCGCTCGTGCACGAGCTCGGGGTGGCGGCCTGACCGACGGGTCGGCCGCCACCGGCAGGCGCCCGTCCTAGCTGCTGCGGAGCGCCTCCCGGGTGACGGCGCGCGCCGCCGCGAAGCCGGCGTCGAGGTCGGCCTTCAGGTCGTCCACGTTCTCGAGGCCGACCGAGAGGCGGACGAGCCCCGGGGTGACGCCGGTCGTCAGCTGCTGCTCGGGGGTGAGCTGCGAGTGGGTCGTCGACGCGGGGTGGATGACGAGGCTCCGCACGTCGCCGATGTTCGCGAGGTGGCTGAACAACTCGAGCCCGTCGACGAGGGCGCGTCCGGCGTCGACCCCGCCCTTCAGCTCGAACGACAGCACGGCGCCGACGCCCCTGGGGGCGTACTTGTTGGCCGCCGCGTACCACGGGCTGGTGGGCAGACCCGCGTAGTACACCGCGGCCACGTCGTCACGCGAGTCGAGCCACTCGGCGATCTCCTGGGCGTTCTGGACGTGCCGCTCGATGCGCAGGCTGAGCGTCTCGATGCCCTGGATCAGCGAGAACGCCGTGTCGGGGCTGTTCGAGGCCCCCAGGTCGCGCAGGAGCTGCACCCGTGCCTTGATCACGTACGCGAGCGCGTCGCCGACGGCCTGCGTGTAGACGGCTCCGTGGTACGACGGGTCGGGCTGCGTCAGGCCGGGGAAGCGCTCCGCGTTCGCCGACCACGGGAACGTGCCGCCGTCGACGATGAAGCCGCCGATGACCGTGCCGTGTCCGCCGAGGAACTTCGTCGCGGAGTGCACGACGATGTCGGCGCCGTGCTCGAGCGGCCGGATCAGGTACGGCGTCGCGATGGTGTTGTCGACGATCAGCGGCACGCCCTCGGCGTGCGCGACGCCCGACACCTTCTCGAGGTCGAGGATGTTGATCTTCGGGTTGCCGATGGTCTCGGCGAAGAACAGCTTCGTGTTCGGCCGCACCGCACGGCGCCACTCGTCGGCGTCGTCCTGGTTCTCGACGAACGTCGTCTCGATGCCGAGCTTCGCGAGCGTGTACTTGAAGAGGTTGTAGGTGCCGCCGTAGATCGACGACGACGACACGATGTGGTCGCCCGCCTCGGCGATGTTCAGCACGGCGAAGGTCGACGCGGCCTGGCCCGACGCCACCAGCAGGGCACCCGTCCCGCCCTCGAGCGCGGCGATGCGCTTCTCCACGACGTCGTGGGTGGGGTTCATGATGCGCGAGTAGATGTTGCCGTTCTCGGCCAGGGCGAAGAGGTCCTGCGCGTGCTGCGCGTCCCGGAAGACGTACGACGTCGTCTTGTAGATCGGCGTGGCACGGGCGTGGGTCGTCGGGTCGGGCTGGGCCCCGGCGTGGATCTGCTGCGTCTCGAACTTCCAGGCGGGCTGGGCGTCGGTCATGGTCTGCTCCTGCGGTCGGGGTGCGTGAGGTGGGGTCCGTCCGCCGGGTGGTCGGCGGGGTCTGCGGTGACAGCCACGGTACGGACCGGGCCCCCGACCGTCCACGATGCCGGACACGCGACGTAACGGGGCCGCTAGCGTGGGCCGGGTGCGTCCGCAGCGGGCGACGACGACGAACGACGCAACAGGAGGCACACGTGACGAAGCGGGTCGTGGTGACGGGAGCCAGCTCGGGCATCGGAGCGGCGACGGTGCGGCTGTTCCGCTCGCGCGGCTGGGACGTCCTGGCGGTCGCCCGGCGCGAGGAGCGCCTCCGTGCGCTCGCCGACGAGACGGGGGCGACCTGGTTCCGGGCCGACCTCACGCGCGACGACGACGTGGCCGCCCTGCGTGCCCACGTCGAGTCGACCGGGCCGTTGCACGCCCTGGTCAACAACGCCGGCGGCGCCTTCGGTCTCGACAGCGTCGAGAACGGCTCGATCGACGACTGGCAGCGCATGTTCGACGTGAACGTGCTCGGCACCAAGCGGGCGGTCACCGCCCTGCTGCCCTCGCTCCGCGGCGGAGCCGAGGAGGCGCGGGGCGCCGACATCGTCACGGTCACCTCGATCGCCGGTCACGTCGCGTACGAGAACGGCGGCGGCTACAACGCCTCGAAGTTCGCCGAGCACGCCCTCGTGGCCGTGCTGCGGCTCGAGCTCGCGGGGGAGCCGATCCGGGTGATCGAGATCGCCCCGGGCATGGTGCACACCGAGGAGTTCTCGCTCGTGCGCTTCGGCGGGGACCAGGACCGAGCCGACGCCGTCTACCGTGACGTCGAGGCGCCGCTGACGGCCGACGACGTCGCCGAGGCGATCGTCCACTCGGTCGAGCTGCCCGCCCACGTCAACCTCGACCTGGTGACGATCAAGCCCGTGGCGCAGGCGGCGACCTACAAGGTCGCCAAGGGCGCGCTGAAGGTCAAGAAGGACTGACCGGGCCGGCGGGGCCCGCGGAACGGGCCTCGCGCAAGGCCGCGAGGTCGCCCTCGACGAGGTCGCGCAGCCGCTCGTGGCGTCCGTCGTCGTAGTCGTCGTCCGGGCGCGCCGCCCAGCCGAGCCGGTCCACGACGGTCTGGCCGACGTCGTCCCAGGCACGTGACCGGGCGGCCGCCACGACCTCGGCCACGAAGTCGTCGTCGTCCCGGCGCGAGGCCAGCGCCCGGGCCACGCCCTTCGAGGCGGCCTCGCGCAGCTTGAGCGCGTCGACGTCCTCGGGGCGGTAGTCGAACTGGTGTCGGGACTGCCCGTACGACCGGCCGGTCATGCGCCGCAGCCGACGCACCCGCACGGCGGCCGCGGCCTGCTCGGCGGTCAGGCGGTCGATCTCGTCGCGGGTGACCCGGGTCGCGACGGCCTCGTCGAACGGCAGGTGCTCCTGCAGGGCGCGGCGGATGATCTGGTTGGTCACGGCGACGACCAGGGCGGAGCGGACGATCAGCAGACCCTCGTCGACGGCGCGCTCGAGCGCCGTGCGTTCGGCGCGTCGGCGCGTTCCCGGTCCGTGGGGCACTGGTCGACGTCCTCTCGTGGTCTGACGGGTGAGGCCCCGACCCTACCGGCGTGCCGGGGGCTGCCGACCGGGTGGGTGGCCCGGGCGACGGGGGTCGGGGCGACGCGCCACACGGGTCACGAGCGGGTGGTTCCGACGCGGGGCGGTCAGGCGGACGACCGGGCGGACGTCGCCGACGGTGCCCGCGCCTCCTGCCGTCCGGTGGCCCGGGGGCCGCGGAACCGCGCAGGACGGCGGGCATCACCCGGGGGGAGCCGACGCGGGTCGGGCCCCACCCGGACGTCACCCGGAGGAGGCCCCCTCGAACGGGGGACCCCCTCGTGCCTCGTCTTCCCAGGAGGCGCCCCGTAGCGTTGTCGAGGTCAGGACGCTCCGAACCCGAATCCGGGGCGTGCCTCTGCCGCGGTCGCCCGAATCGACCACCGGCCGACGACGCCGGGCCACCCACCCGACGACGTCCCCCGAACGCACCCTCCGACGATGGTCGCCACCCGAACGCGCCGCCCCGCGGCGTGACCGGCGCCCGTCGACGACCCCAGAGGAACCCCCGTGACCCTCCGCGTCCGCACGCCCCTCCCCGCCGTCCGCCCGGCCACCTGCCGCTCCCCCCGGGGAGGTGCCGCGTGAACCGCCCCGCCCCCCGCGTCAGCGTCGTCGTCTGCGCCGACGAGTCGACCCCGTTCGACGGTCTGACCGCAGCGCTCGACTCCGTCCTCCGCGACGGGGACGTGCACGACGTCCTCGTCGTCGTCGACCGTGCGCCGCGACTCCGCGACCACCTGCGCCACCGCTACGACGACCTCGTCGTGGTCGACAACACCCGCACGCCGGGGCTCGCCGGCAGCCGCGACACCGGCATCGAGTCGGCGCGAGGCGACGTCGTCGCGTTCCTCGACGCGGACTGCGTCGCCCACGCCGGCTGGGCCCGGGCGCTCGCCGCGCCGTTCGACCAGGTCGACGTGATCGCCGTCGTCGGCCGGACCGAGGCGACCTGGTCCGGTGCCGCCGCGTCGGCACTGCCCGACGACCTGCTCTGGGCCGTCGACTGCACGCCCCGCTCGCGTCCCGACGGTCTCGTGGGGCTCGACGACGTGGCGGGGGCGACCGTGGCGTTCCGCCGCTGGGACCTCCTGCAGGTCGGCGGCCTGGCCAGCGGGGTCGACGTCCGAGACGCCGTGCCCCGCGGTGCCGAGTTCGTCGAGCTGTGCCTGCGCCTGGCGGCGGACGAGCCGGAGGCGCGGGTCGTGTCGACCTCGTCGGCCCGCGTCTCGCGCACCGTCCGTCCCGGTGAGACGAGTCGGCGGTCCGTCGTCGGCGCCGCCGTCGACCGGGGTGTCGCCCAGATCGCCCTGCGACGCGCGGTCGGAGGGGACGGCGACGCCGACACCGACCGACGTGTCACTGCCGGCCGACTGGCCTCCGGTGCGTGGCGGACGCTCCTGCGCCGCCGTCGCGGGGCGACCGTGCTGGCAGCCGGGTCGATCGGTCTCGTGACCGGACGCCTTCTCGGTCTGGTGCGCGGGACGCGCATCGGCCTCCCCGTCGACCAGCTCGAACCGCTGCGCTCGGCCACCGTCCGCCACTGACCGGGACCGGGGCCTCGACCTCGACCTCGACCGCGACCTCGACCTCGACCTCGGGGAAGGGGTGGGTCGACGGCTCCGGCGTCCACCGCACGCCTCCCGCGGGACGACGCCGGTCGGCACGGCCCGCGGGGTCGCAAGATGGGGGCGTGCCCATCCCGACCAGAATCGCCGGCCTCGAGGCCCTCGACGAGTTCCTGCCCCGCGCCGGTTCCGCCTACGCCCGTGACCGGAACCACGACCCGGGGGTCTCTCGGCGCGCCGTCTCGGGACTGTCACCGTACCTGCGCCACCGCCTCGTGACGGAACGCGAGGTCGTCGGCGCGGTCCTCGAGCGGCACACGCTCGGTGCCGCCGAGAAGTTCGTCCAGGAGGTCTTCTGGCGCACCTACTGGAAGGGGTGGCTCGAGCAGAACCCCGAGGTGTGGCGGCGGTACCGGCGGGACGTCGACCGCGCCCTGGACGCCGGTGTCCCCGCGGGGTACGACGAGGCGGTCGCCGGCCGCACCGGCATCGACGCGATGGACGCCTGGGTGCGTGAGCTCGTCGACACCGGGTACCTCCACAACCACACGCGCATGTGGTTCGCGAGCATCTGGATCTTCACGCTCGGTCTGCCCTGGCAGCTGGGCGCCGACTTCTTCCATCGGCACCTGCTCGACGGCGACGCGGCCTCGAACACCCTGTCGTGGCGATGGGTCGCCGGCCTGCAGACCGCCGGCAAGACCTACCTGGCGACGGCCTCGAACATCTCGCGCTTCACCGACGGCCGGTTCT